>CDZT01033212.1_pt1:95000-97650 | contig 97650 bp, 74 predicted proteins | sample 557531 | NCBI WGS metagenome assembly CDZT01 (sample SAMEA3182066, study PRJEB8094) | gut metagenome | biome: human; feature: gut; material: Stool; isolation source: human stools | place: Canada | collected 2013-03-05
ACCGAGGGTCTACGGACGTTCGGGGTTCGGACTTGCAAAAATCGAAGTACTTATAGACGAAGAGGTTTGGAACTTCCTACCAAAGAGGGTAACAGTCCCGTAGTCGAAATGAGTACAAGAGGGCGAGAATCCAGAGTACCACAGGACACGAGTAATCCGGTGGGAAGACGGGGGGCCCACCCCCCAAGGCTAAATACTACTTGGTGACCGATAGCGTATAGTACCGTGAGGGAAAGGTGAAAAGAACCCCGGGAGGGGAGTGAAAGAGTACCTGAAACCCTATGTTTACAAGCAGTGGGAGCGAGAGCGACCATGTACTTTTTGTAGAACGGGCCGGCGAGTTACTGTGTGCAGCGAGGTTAAGTTGTTAAGCAACGGAGCCGAAGGGATACCGAGTCTGAAAAGGGCGTAAAGTTGCATGCAGTACACCCGAAACCGGGTGACCTATCCATGGACAGGATGAAGCGACGGTAAGACGTCGTGGAGGTCCGAACCACACGTACGTGAAAAGTGCGGGGATGAGCTGTGGATAGCGGAGAAATTCCAATCGAACTCGGAGATAGCTGGTTCTCCCCGAAATAGCTTTAGGGCTAGCCTCGATTTAGATTACCGGGGGTAGAGCACTGAATGGGCTAGGGGGCCACAAAGCTTACCGAACCCTATCAAACTTCGAATACCGGATAATTGATGATCGGGAGTCAGACAGTGTGAGATAAGTTTCATTGTCGAAAGGGAAACAGCCCAGATCTACGACTAAGGTCCCAAAGTTCAAGTTAAGTGGAAAAGGATGTGCAATTGCGTAGACAACCAGGATGTTGGCTTAGTAGCAGCCATTCATTCAAAGAGTGCGTAATAGCTCACTGGTCGAGTGATTGTGCGCCGAAAATGTAACGGGGCTAAACTTGACACCGAAGTCTAGGCAGAAGGAAACTTCTGGGTAGGGGAGCAACGTGTACGGGCAGAAGCAGAAGCGGAAGCGACTGTGGACTGTACAGGAGAGAGAATGCCGGCATGAGTAGCGAGAGCAAAGTGAGAATCTTTGCCGTCGAAAGCCTAAGGTTTCCTGAGGAAGGCTCGTCCTCTCAGGGTAAGTCGGGACCTAAGCCGAGGACAATAGTCGTAGGCGATGGACAATCGGTTAATATTCCGATACCGCCGAGCAACCGGATGCAGTGACACAGAAGGATAGGCAGAGCGTGGCGATGGTAGACCACGTCCAAGCAGTGAGGCTGTTGTGTAGTGAAGTACGCACAACGTAAGGCTGGGCTGTGATGGGGAACGATTACGATCGGTAAGCTGCTGAATTCACGCTGGCGAGAAAAGCTGCTACGAAGCGAAGGCGCCCGTACCGCAAACCGACACAGGTAGGCGAGGAGAGAATCCTAAGACGAGCGGGAGAACCCTTGTTAAGGAACTCGGCAAAATGACTCCGTAACTTAGGGAGAAGGAGTGCCCAGGAATGGGCCGCAGAGAATAGACCCAAGCGACTGTTTACCAAAAACACAGGTCTGTGCGAAGTAGAGATACGACGTATACGGGCTGACACCTGCCCAGTGCCGGAAGGTTAAGGGGAAATGTTAGGGCAACCGAAGCATGGAACTTAAGCCCCGGTGAACGGCGGCCGTAACTATAACGGTCCTAAGGTAGCGAAATTCCTTGTCGGGTAAGTTCCGACCCGCACGAATGGTGTAACGATTTGGGTACTGTCTCAACAAGGGACCCGGCGAAATTGTAGTATGTGTGAAGATGCACATTACCCGCGATAGGACGGAAAGACCCCGTAGAGCTTTACTGTAGTTTAACATTGGATTCCGGTAACATATGCACAGGATAGGTGGGAGGCGGAGAAGCAGTGATTTCGGTTGCTGCAGAGCCGACGTTGGGATACCACTCTTGTGTTACTGGGGTTCTAACCTGTGGCCGTGATCCGGCACAGGAACAGTGTTAGATGGGCAGTTTGACTGGGGCGGTCGCCTCCAAAAGAGTAACGGAGGCGTCCAAAGGTTCCCTCAGAATGGTTGGAAACCATTCGAAGAGTACAAAGGCAGAAGGGAGCCTGACTGCGAGACCGACAGGTCGAGCAGGGACGAAAGTCGGGCTTAGTGATCCGGCGGTATAGAGTGGAATTGCCGTCGCTCAACGGATAAAAGCTACCTCGGGGATAACAGGCTTATCTCCCCCAAGAGTCCACATCGACGGGGAGGTTTGGCACCTCGATGTCGGCTCGTCGCATCCTGGGGCTGGATTAGGTCCCAAGGGTTTGGCTGTTCGCCAATTAAAGCGGCACGCGAGCTGGGTTCAGAACGTCGTGAGACAGTTCGGTCGCTATCCATCGTGGGCGCAGGAGATTTGAGAAGAGCTGTCCTCAGTACGAGAGGACCGGGATGGACGCACCAAGGGTGTATCAGTTGTCACGCCAGTGGCACAGCTGGGTAGCCAAGTGCGGATCGGATAAACGCTGAAGGCATCTAAGCGTGAAGCCGACTTCAAGATAAGATCTCCCATCCGCAAGGAGTAAGGCCCCATGTAGACCACATGGTTGATAGGTCGCAGGTGGAAGTGCAGTAATGTACGCAGCTGAGCGATACTAATAGGCCGAGGGCTTGATCAAAGTGAATTTACCGAACTTATGCAGTTATCAAGGTTTTAT
>CDZT01029535.1_pt1 | contig 94640 bp, 71 predicted proteins | sample 557531 | NCBI WGS metagenome assembly CDZT01 (sample SAMEA3182066, study PRJEB8094) | gut metagenome | biome: human; feature: gut; material: Stool; isolation source: human stools | place: Canada | collected 2013-03-05
TAGATGCGCAGGAACTTGTTGGCGCCGGCTGTCATGTAAACCAGATAGGGTTTGCCCTCGGCTCGTTTCTTGTCCATGAAACGGTATACCGGGTCATCCTGGGGCTGTGTTTTCAGTAGGCAGTCCATGACCAGGAACAGGGCGCGGCGCAGCTCAGGCGGCCCGCTTTTGGAAACCCTCGTACTTTTGGCCTCGTGAGTGCCGGACTGGTCAGCGCCAGGGTCAACGCCTGCGAAAGCGGTAATGGCGTTTCGGTGGGTAAACCGGGTCACATCCCCAAGCTCCGCCATGAGCTGAGGGCCGAGAGAATCTCCCACTCCGTGCATGGCCATGACCACAGGGTATTCCGGGAGCTGCGCTGCCAGGGTACACATTTCGGCCTTGAGCCGTTCCAGAGAGGCAGAGACGGCGTTCAGCGCATCAATGGCCTGCCGGACCATGGTTTTGGTCAGGGCGTCCTTGGGGAGCATGGCGATCAGGTCCTGTGCTCCGGCGTGGACCTCAACGGCTTTGCTCTGGCTGAAGTTGTAGCCATGCCGTTTACACCACTTGCGGTAACGCTCGGCAAAGGCAGTGAGGCTCATGTTCCGCACACAGTCCACATGCCAAAAGGTCGTGGCAAAGTCCACCCACTTCTGGCTGCCGTCCTCACGGACAGGGCTGTCAAATAGGGCGTTGACACCGGGATAGGTCTGGTCAAGAAGGGCGATGAGGTTATTTTTCATCATCGTCTTAGTCTTGGTGTATAGACTCTGCTGCCGGTTCAGTGTTTTCAGTTGCATTCGAATCGTATCCATGGGTGTATGTTGGCGCAATTCTGCCCAGTTGTCAATACCGTACCGGGCAATCTTGCGGGAATCCGCCTTGTCTGTTTTCACTTTGCGCAGGGTGTTATTTCCGTAGTCCTTGATGAGCTTCGGATTGACTGCACTGACGAAGACGCCCTCATCATGAAGAAAGCGGGCTACTGGCTCATAGTACCGTCCGGTGTGCTCCATGACTACCCGTGTCTCACCGTCCAGGCTTTTCAAGTAGTCTGCCAGCTCCTTGAGTTCACTGCCGGTGTGGCCAACAGAAAATGGTTTTGCCACCACTTCTCCAAAAGGACGGAGGACAGACACCATGCTCTTTCCTTTGGAAACATCGATCCCTGCCACATTGTTCATATTGATCGCTCCTCATCATGGATTTGTTTTGGCGACCAGCCATTCCACCATTGCCGATCCAATCTATTTGATGACACGGGCGCACCAAGGAGGTGGCTCAACCTGCATAAATCGAACGCTGCGAATGAGAGGCTGGCTGACAGACTTTGCTACGGACGCGCTGGTCCTTGGAGGTATACATCAGGCCAAGACTCTCTCATTCTAACAGCTTTGGCAACGATGCGGAAAAAGACACGGCTGGCTGCCGTGCCTTAGACCGTAAATACATTGTAATAGGAGGAAATCCATCGTGAAACGCACCATCCTGAGATGCGCCGCCGGCCTGTTGATAGCCGCAGCGCTGCTCCCAACCGCCCTGGCGGCGGAGCCATTCCCCGCGGTCACCGAGGTGCAGGTCTGCTATCCAACCTCTGTCACCCGCAGTGAGGACGGCACGGAGATCCGCAAGGTCTATGACCTGTCCCCGGAGCAGGACCCTGCCGGTATCCCCCGGTCGGACTTTGAGCAGGACGGCTTCCACTACACCCTGACAGACCTGCTCCAGCAGGAGCTGCCGGAGTGTGAGAGCCGTCCGCACACGGAAACGGTATCGTTGGAGAGTAAAAGCAAGGATATGGAATCCGTCCTGGCCCTGCTGCCCCAGGAGAAGGAGTTCGTCACGGAGGACGGCCTGTCCGGCACCCTGTCCCTCCAGCTGGACACTGTCCAGGTGGAGGCGGCGGGCTGCGGCAGCTCCACCCGGGAGGTGTCCGCCACCCGCTCCTACCCCAACCTGGCCAGCCAGGATACCGCCAACATCCCCAAGAGCATCGAGGAGGACGGGCGTACCCTCACCCTCCAAAATATTGACTGGCGGACGGACAACACCGCCAGCATGTCTGGCTACGCCATTGGAGACCGTTACACCGCTGTGGCTGCCTACACCGGCACCGCCACCAGCAGCTATGTCACCGGCTATACTGTCACGGCAGACTACACCGGTACCGTCAGCCGCATCGCCCTGAACCGGGTGCGTTACGTTGCAATTTTTGAGGGGGAACCCCTGGAACCCGCCGTACCCATGGAGGGGCCTGGGGACGGCCTGGCCCAGTTCAACTGGGCGGCCATCCTGCTCCCGCTGGGAGTGGTCTTTGCTGTGGGCGGTGTGATCGGCGCCTGCCTGTTCGTCAAGCGGCGCCGGGAATCCAAAGAGGAGGATGCGGAATGAAGAAGCTGACCACCCTGTGCTTGGCTGGCTGCCTGGCGGCGGCCCTGGCCACCCCGGCAGGGGCATTGGACTACACCATTGACGCGCCGGAGGGGCCGGACTTCGGCAAGTTCACCTCGGTGGAGGTGGTACATACGGCAGATGGTGGGGCCCTGAAAAATGAGGACATCAGCAAGAATGCCGCCCTCATCCCGCCGGGCTTCGGCAGCGCCAGTGCGGATACCCTGAATACCGGAACCTGGCTCACGCCCAACCTGGCCCCGGAGGGCATGGCAGTGGGCGCCGTCAACGGCAGCGGGATGCCAATCGTGTTCCCGCCCTCTGTAGATACCAACAGCTCCACTCCGGCTACCGAGGAGGAGCAGACCACCTCCCTCGGCTATACCCCGGTGACTTCGGATCTCTACTATTCCGGCGGATACCTGGGGACATTGAGAATCCCCGCCATCGGCCTGAGCGTGCGGGCCTATGAGGGTACAGACAGCTCCACGCTTATGAAGGGCGCGGGACATTTCAAAGGCACCAGCATCTGGGATGGAAACTGCGCCATCGCCGGGCACAACCGGGGGGTACGGGATGACTTTGGGGATCTCCACACCCTGGAACGGGGAGATACCATCACCTGGACCACCAAGCTGGGCGTCCGCACCTATGAGGTCACCAGTGTGCAGAAAGTCAAGGAGACGGATACCAGCGGCACCGCACCTTCCACCGAGAACATGCTCACTCTCTACACCTGCGTGTGTAACCAGAGGGCCTACCGCTGGCAGGTGCAGGCGGTGGAGGTTGTGTAACCTGCTTGAGTTTCCGGGCTCATTTTCTCCACAGGGAACTGCTCTTTGCTGTAGACTTTTCCCCAGATTTCCGGTATGTTGTTGCTGTAAGGAACACAAGAACAGCAGAGGAAAGAAGGAGGTCAACCGTATGAGAAGGAAACAGCTTATTCCGGCGGTATTGGCAGGTACCTTGATAGGCGCAGCACTGGTGGGGCCCGCGTCAGCAGAGGTGGCCGCCCTCACTGCAGCACCAAGCACCCAGACCTTCTATGTGGACGGGAAACAGGTGGATCTGGAAGTGTATGTCATCCACGGCCACAACTATGTGCAGCTCCGGGACGTCGGCCGGGCGGTAGACTTCGGCGTGGCGTATGACCAGGGCGCCAACTGTGTCCTGGTAGACACCAGCTCCCCTTACACAGAGGAAAGCGCGGCGCCTGCCCCCTCCGGGGTGGTCACCATCCCCCAGTCAGATACGCCCCTCCGGCTGAAGGAGGGAGACAAGGTGCTCTGCGATGACGGTACCACCTATGAGATTACCGATCTGAAGTTATGGGAGCCCCCGGCCCCGCTGCCCACGCCGACTTGTGACTGGAACCAGTTCCCAGAGTTGAAGCTCCCGGAAGTGCAGGTGCTGCGATTCCAGAGCCAAACTGGGGATAGACTTCATATCCTGAACCTCTATGAGACCCGGCGGATGCTGTATACCCTGTATAACGCCGTACCCAACTGCCCGGAGTTATGGGAGGCTGGAGCCATCAAGCTCAACTCTAAGGGGGAACCCATCCTACGCTTGTCTATGGGGATTACAGAGTCCAGCGGTGTGCAAACATTCTGGCCCTGGCGGGATGAGCAGCTCACCCGCGTCTTCTACTCCGCCCCAATGGCACGGTTTGAGGTGGAAGCATGGGATGTCTATAAAAATGGGAAATACCTCTATACGGAATACAACGTAATGGGTATGTAACTACCCACAACAGAACGAATGATATGGCAAAGCCCCGAAACGGCCGGTTATGCACCGTTTCGGGGTTTCTTTTTACTCTTTTTGAAATCCGATGAGGAGGAAATACTGTGAAAAAGCTTATATCGCTCCTATTGACAGCCGTCCTGATCATGGGTCTGCTGCTTATATCTGCTGCCGCTGCGGATACTCCGGAAGAGGCTTTGGGCGAACTGGACATTTATAGTGGTGGATATTCTATGAACTATCTGGCCGTCAACGGCAAAGTACAGACCCAGTCGTACACCTACTTCCTCTACGAAAATACCACTGGAGAAATCCAGGAAATCCCAGCGTACTGTGTCAACCCCAACCAGTACGGCGTGCCCCAAACAGTTCCAGAGGGGGAGAGCATCCGTTATCTGGCTGAGGAGAAGGCCAGCGATCCTAAGGTGGTAGGGCTGATTGCCAACATGTACCCCCACCGCTCCTTGGAGGAACTGGGGCTGGATAACAAATATCAGGCCTTTTACGCCGGCAAGATTGCCCTGTGGTGTTACCTGATCCCCGAGTGGGACATCAACGACGTCACCGTGGCCCCCGGCCTTATCGGCTCAGAGCGGACAATTGGAGAAAAGCTTCTGGATGCCACAACCAGGATTTATACCCAAGGCATGACCTGGGATCATGTGGCTGAACCCCAAATTACGGTCACTACAGACCGGGAGCAGGCGTACCCTGTCACCCTTGACGGAGAAGCATATCTCCAGCAGGTATTTACTGCCACCTCGGATACTTGGGTGGTAAACCATATCGTCAATATCCAGTTTCAAAATCCCGGTGACGTACCTGATGGCACCAGAATTACAGACATGAACGGACAGGATATTACCCAGGTCAAGGTCTCCAATACCGGAGACGGCTACAGTGGACAATTTAAGGTGCTGTATCCGGCGGCCAGCGTGGAGGGACGGAGCGGCAGCGTCCAGCTTACCCTTTCTGCTGATGTCTACCGCTACGCCGTTTATTATGCTCTCTGCCAGGAAACGGATGAATACGGCAAGCTCCAGAGCTATCTTTTCGATACCGATCCCCAAACCAGCCTGCTGCGCAGCGTTATCTCCAACTACTCAGATACTGACGACCCGGACGAGCCCACGCCCCCTCCCGGTGAGACTGCCCTCAAAATCACCAAGTACGAGGCCGGTACCACCGTCACCCTGGCTGGGGCGACCTTCGAGGTGGTGGGCCCGGACGGAGACACTATCGGCATCTATACCACGCCGGAGTCCGGTTCCATAACCATCCCCCTCACTGAGGTGGGCAATTACACCATCTATGAACGAGTGCCCCCGGAGTACCACTTGTTGGATGAGGAGCCGGTCAAGCAGATCACTGTGAAGTATGGCGAGGTGGCCAAAGTCGCCTTTGAAAACGAACCATACGGCGACCTGCGCATTGAGAAGGTTGACGGGGCCACCGGAGCCAGCCTGGCCGGGGCGCGGATTCAGGTCAAGCACATTGAGAGTGGCGCGACCTATACCGGCATCACCGGCACCGGAGGTTCCTATACCTTCACGGAGCTGAAGCCGGGGGCATACGAAATCCGGGAACTGTCCGCCCCAGAGGGTTGGCAGCGGGATCCCCAGACCTATACCACCACTGTGGTGGCAGGGGACTGCGTCACCTATACCCTGAAGAACGAGGCCCTGCCCGGCCTGAAGATCATCAAGTACGACCGCCTGAGCCATGAGACTATGCCCGGCGTTACCTTCCGCATCTGGCGGGATGGGGAGCTGCTGGGGGACTATGAGACGAACGCCCTGGGAGAAATCCTGCTGACGGACTGCCGGCCGGGCACCTACCGTGTCCAGGAGGTGGACACTGGGGACAGTGAACATCTGGTGGATTCCACCCCGCAGGAAATTGAACTGAAGGCCGGAGACAGTATTAAGGAGCTCTACTTTTTTAACGACCAGAAGCCCGGGATCTGGCTGGTCAAGGTGGACAGCGCCGACCCGTCCAAGGTGATCCCCAACGCCAGGTTCCGCATCGAGGCGGTAGACGGTTCGTGGGGCCCGGCGGAGTTCACCACCGACCAGAACGGCGAAATCGACCTGTCTGAACTGCCCACCGGAGCTTATGTGGTGACGGAACTGGACTGCCCGGGCTACATCATCGACGAGGCCCAGCGCATCATCCATCTGGAGGCCAACCAGACGGCCCGGTTCGTGTTCACCAACTCTGTGAAACCCTCCCTGAACCTCATCAAGCTGAGTTCGGACGGTTCCCGGCTGGCTGGGGTCACCTTCCGCATCGCCAAAATTGAGGACGGCACCCACTACCTGGACCGCACTACCGACGAGAATGGCGAAATCCAGATCTCCGGCCTGGAGCCGGGGGTGTACTCGGTCAAGGAGCTGGACACCACCTCAGACCACATCAGCGACCCGGTGGAACGCCATGTGGAGCTCTTCCCCGGCAAGACCTCCACCATCATCCTGGAGAACGATATCCGGCCCAATCTGACGGTGGTGAAGCGGGACGCGGACACCGGGGAGCCTGTGCCGGACACCGTATTCCTGGTGGAGGCGGCGGACGGCCACAGCGTGGATGAAATCAAGACCGGGGCAGACGGAACGGCAACCCTGGAAAATCTGCTGCCCGGGGTGTATCAAATTTCAGAAAAATCGGTTCCCTCCCCTTATCTCATGGATGCGGAGCCCCAGTTGGTCACCCTCTATCCCAACCGGAACCACACCGTCTATTTCGAGAACCACAAAAAGCCCACCCTTACCATCCAGAAGGTAGACAGCATCACCGGCAGCCCCATCCAGGGGGCCAAATTCCAGCTCTGGTACGGCAGCAATGGCACCGACACCGGCGAGCTCAACAACCTGGGGATCTACTTCACTGACGCCAGCGGCCAGATCGTGTTGGAGGGCCTGCGGGACGGCTGGTACCGGGTGACGGAGCTGGAACCCGCCCCCGGCTTCACCATCAAGGAGCCTGCCACCCAGGAGGTCTATATTGAGGGCGGCGGAAACAAGTCTCTGACATTTGAGAACGTCCCCCTCAACGCCATCGTGGTACACAAGACGGACAGCGTCACTGGCGAGGCCCTGGGCGGGGCCACCTTCCAGCTCCGCTACCTGGGAGGCACCTCCGGTACCGGCGGCACCATGATCGGACAGAAGGTGACCGGCTCCAACGGCATGGCCATCTGGACGGGCCTGAAGCCAGGATCGTACATCGTGGAGGAGGTGGATCCGGCGGACGGGTACAGCATCATCCAGTCCTCCGAGACCGTCTACCTGGCAGACAACGGGGAGCAGAGCGTCATCACTGTCCGCTTTGAAAACATGCCGGACGGGAACCTCCTGATCCGCAAGGTCTGCGCTACCAATCCCAGCGAGACCCTGCCCGACGCGGAGTTCAAAATCACCTATGCGGACGGCACCCTCATTGGGGACAGCAACGGAATTTTTAAGACAGACGAGAACGGCGAGATCCTGATCTCCGGCCTCCAGCCCGGAAAGAGCGTGGTGGTGACGGAAACCCAGGCCCCTCCAGGCTACCTCATCGATACCCAGTCCCAGACCGTGCAGATCAAAGAGGGCCGGACGGTCAGCCTGACCTTTAAGAATCAGCCGAAGGGTGAGCTGATCATCCAGAAACGGGACAGCGCCACCGGCCAGCCGCTTCCCGGCGCGGAGTTCAGAATCACGACCGCCGCCGGCTGTGAGGTGGGCCTGGATGGGGTGATCGGCGACAGCACGCTCACCCAGAACGGTGTGTTTACCACTGACAACAATGGCGAAATCCGCGTAACCAACCTGGCCCCCGGCGCCTATGTGCTCACGGAGATCAAGGCGCCCCAGGGGTACGTCATGGATGCCCCCTCCACCAATGTGGTCATCGGAGAGGGCGGAGACACCCAAACGGTGGTCATCACCAACACCCCCAAGGGCGGCCTTGTCATCAACAAGCTGGATTCCGTCACCCATGAGCCCCTGGAGGGGGTAGAGTTTACCATCACCGAGGCGGACGGCACGGTGGTGGACGACAACGGCGGCATGACCTCCAGCAGGGGCCTCTACCGCACTGACGAAAACGGCCAGATCATGATTGACGGTTTGGTGGGGACATTCCTCGTCACAGAGACCAAGACCATCGAGGGCTACACTATCCATGAGGAAACCCGTACCCAAACGGTGGTCATCAACCCTAACGACACCCAGACCATCACGGTGTATAACGACCCCATCGGCGGCGTGGAAATCATCAAGGTCAACGCGGATGACACCAGGGAGCGGATTCCCAACACTACATTTGAAATCCGCCGTATGGACGACGCCCTGGTGGATACCGTGACCACCGACAAAAATGGCCGGGTGTTCCTGGCCCTGGAGAATGGATCGTACTATGCCGTGGAAACCGAGAGCGCGGAGGGCTTCAAGTTGGACGACACTCCCCATTATTTTGAGGTCAAAAACGGAGAAACCACAGTCCTACAGGTGGAGAACACGCCGGTGAGCGCCATCCTGATCCACAAAACGGACAGCACCACCGGCGAGGGCATCTATGGGGTGCCGTTTATCCTCTATGACAGCACCAACACCCCCGTTGGCCAGTACACTTCGGATAACGAGGGGTATGTACTGATCGAGGGTCTGGAGGCCGGGCGGTATTATCTCAGAGAGTTAGAGAATGAGGGCTATGTTCCTGACACGGAGAAAAAGACCGTCTATGTGGAGTCTGGGGAGACCACCGAGGTGGAGTGGGAGAACACCCCCATCACTGGACAGATCCAGATAACAAAGACCTCCGCGGACTACAACAGTGTCAACGGCTGGCCCGCCGGCACCCCCATCCCCGGCACAGAGTTTGAGATCTACAACGCCCGGACCGGCAACTTGGTCGATACGGTTGAGACGGACAAGAACGGCGTTGCATCCTCCCGGCCTCTCCCCCTGGGCCGCTACAAAATCGTGGAATCCAAGGCCGCAGACTTTTACGGCCTGGACAAGACCCCCATCGAGGTGGAGATTGAGTTTGAAGGGCAGATCGTAAAGGCAGCCATGACCAACCAGAGCCTCTATACCAATGTGTCCATCCAAAAGACCGGCTATGTGGAGGTCATGCCCGGCCAACAGATCCGCTATGATTTCAGCGGCATTGCCAATAACTCCACCACCAGCCTTACCTCATTTTTCTGGAGGGATACCCTGCCCAGCCAGGCGGTGCGGCTGGACAAGATTGTCACTGGCACCTACAACGTGCCGGGCAATTATAGGGTGGTCTACAAGACCAACCTGAGCGGCAGCACTTGGCGCACCTTGGCGGACAACCTGAGCACCCAGCAGAACTATGTATTGGACGCCTCCAAGGCCGCCCTGGGCCTGGCCTCCAACGAGTATGTCACCGAGTTCATGGTGTCCTTCGGCGTGGTGCCCGCCAACTTCCGGCAGGTGGAGGCGCCCCAGGTCTATGCCACCGTCTACGCCTGGCTTACCGGTGGCAGCCAATTCGTCAACCAGGCGGATGTGGGCGGCGTGTATAACGGCCAGTGGATTATGGCCACCTCCCGGTGGGTGACCAAGGTCTACAAGCCCGCCGAGCCCCTGCCCCGCACCGGCTATTGATTCCAGCAAACTATCGTTAGGAGGGCCGCCCCAGTCGGGCGGACCTCCAATTTTATGGAGGTGTCAGAATGAGTATCAGAAAAAAGGGCATCCGGGTGCTGCTCCTGGTCCTGGCGGTGGCCACCCTGTGTGTCATCCCGGCCTTCGCTTCCTCCGCCGGCAACGTGGCGGACGCCGTGGAGCAGACCTGGACGGACGCCGCCGACCAGATCAAGACTGTGGTCAACACCGTGGTGTTCCCCGCCTTGACCATGGTGCTGGGCGTGGCGTTCTTTGTGAAGGTCGCCATGACGTATTTTGAGTACCGCAAGCACGGCCAGTTTGAGTGGACGGGGGCGGCCATCCTGTTCGTCTGCCTGATCTTCGTGCTGCTGGCCCCCAATTACATCTGGAATATCGTAGGCATCTGAGGCGGTGAAGGCGAGTGTTTATTTGGGACTTTGTGGCCAATCCGGTGATGGAGTCCATCCTGGACTGGTTTTACAGCCAGATGGTGGGCTTCCTGGGCGCCTTCTTCGCCCAGATGGGAAACATGGGGGTGGAGCTGTTCGACCTCTCCTGGGTGTGGTCAGTGGTGCGCTTCTTCTCCCAACTGGGCTGGGCCCTCTTTGCCGTCAGCGTGGTGGTATCTGCCTTTGAGTGCGGCATTGAGTACGCATCTGGCCGGGGCAATCTCCAGCAGCCCGCCCTCAACGCCATCAAGGGCTTCTTTGCCGTCAGCCTGTTCACCACTGTGCCCGTCCGGCTGTACGCCCTCTCCGTCTCCCTCCAGGGTACCTTCGCCATAGAAATCACAGGGGCGGGAAAGAGCATCGGGGAGTTGGGCAATGAAATCCTCACAGATCTGGAGGGCGCCGGCCTGATGGACATCGCCGCCCAGGCCAAATGGGGCCTGGGCACTAACCCCATCATGCTCCTCTTTGCCATGATCCTCATGGCCTATGCGGTAATCAAGGTGTTCTTCTCAAACTTGAAACGGGGCGGCATCCTGCTCATCCAGATTGCCGTGGGTTCGCTATATATGTTTTCCATCCCCCGAGGCTACACAGACGGCTTCACCCAGTGGTGCAAGCAGGTCATCGGCCTATGCCTCACCGCCTTCCTCCAGGCCACCATCCTGGTGGCGGGGCTCAAGGTGTTCAGCGACAAAGCCCTCCTGGGGCTGGGCCTCATGCTGGCCGCCGGAGAGGTGCCCCGCATTGCCGGGGCCTTCGGCCTGGATACCACCACCAGGGCCAACATCATGAGTGCCGTCTATACCGCCCAGGCTGCTGTCAACACCACCCGCACCATTGTCCAGGCCGTCAAATAGCATGTTGCTTATGCTTGGTTTTCGGCACAATCTTTGTTGCTGTTGGTGATGGCTATTTAACGCCGGGATCGATATACTTGCTTTACCAAACGGAAAGGGGGCCAATCCATGGCAGAAAATATGAAGAACCTCTGTGCTCCCGTCCCCGCCGGGCTCCACGCCCGGGTGCGGGAGGAGCAGGAGGCGTCCGGCCAGACCCTGGGCCAGTACATGACCTGGCTGATCCGGACATTCTACGATAATCAGAAGGAGGAAACTACGATGAGCGGAGACAAGAGAACAGTGGCATTCCAGGTGCCCGGCGAGCTGTTCGAGAAGTTCAAGGACTACCTGCAGGAGAAGGGCATCAAGCAGAACGCCTTCTTCCTGGACTGCATCCACAGGGCCCTGGCAGAGGCCCAGGAGGAGCGGGTGGATGCGGATGCCTCTGCAGAGCCTGACGGCGAGGCCGAGACGGATGCCACCAGTCAGGGCGAGGATGCAGATGAGGACAGCACAGCGGAATAAACCCACAGGAAGGGACCTGGCCGGACAGGCTGGGTCCCTTCCTGTTTTGGAGGTGTTTTCGTGTTCATCTACCCAGACAATCTGAAGGCCAAGGCCACCCTGTGGCTGTGGCAGCTGCGGGACGTGGCCATTATCGGGGTGGCCTTTCTGCTCTCTGTATTGGCGCTGGCCCAGACGGGGACCATGCTGTCCCTGGTGGGTACCGTGCTGTACGCCTTCCTCGCCATCCAGGTGGAGGGCTCCAGCGTCCTGGACTTCCTGCGGCGGGCGGCCTGCTTCCTGTTCCTGCAGCAGCAATACTATGAATGGGGGCAGAACAATGAATAGAAAGGAACAGCAGCTCCTGCGCCAGCGGCAGACTACCCGGCAGCTCATGGGTGTCACCCGCCTGACGGAGCACGGCGCGGTGTGCGGCCGGGATGAGCTGCTCTTCTACCTGCTCCGGCCGGACAACCTGTCCATCCTGTCCCCGGAGGGCATCCGGGGCCGGGTGCGGGCCCTCACCGGGCTTCTCCAGGGAATGGCCTCCCTGGAGCTGCTGGCCCTGGATTCCCGGGAGTCATTTCTGAAAAACAAGCAGTATTACCAGAGGAGGCTGGAGGAGGAACCGTCCCCCGCCCTGCGGGAGCTGCTCCGGCAGGATATGGAGCACTTGGACGCACGCCAGTCCTCCACCGCCGCCTCCCGGGAGTTCGTCCTGGTCTGCCGGCTGGACAGCAAGGCCGCGGAGGATCGGGAGCTGCCCCGGCGGCTGGAGAAGCAGATCCAGGATCACGGCTTCCACGTCCGCCTGGCCGGGGAGCAGGATGTGAAGCGCATCCTGGCGGTGTACTACCAGCAGGACATGGTGACCGAACACTTTGACAGCATAGATGGAGAGAGGTGGGTGACAGAGCATGGCTAAAAGTCAGAGAAAGCAAAAGAAGCCTGTGGAAAAACCAGCGCAGCTCTTCCAGCCCAAGGACTTTCTGGACCTGATTGCCCCAGCAGCCGTGAAGTTTAACACGGACTCCTATGTGCTGGGCGGGCTATACCGCTGCGTCCTGGCCCTCCGGGGCTACCCCGCCGCCACCGAGGAGCTGGCCCTGCTCTCCCACATCTGTAACCGGGCCGGCGTCACCCTCCATCTCTATGCCCGCCAGGTGACAGCGGCAGAGGAGGACGCCATCTACCACAAAGCCGTCAACAAGAACCGGCTGGATCGGAGCAATCAGGACAACCTGAAGCGGAGTGTCACGGCGGAGGCTAACCTCCAGGATGTGACCGCCATCATTGCCGGCGCCCGGAAGAACCGGGAGCCCCTCATCCACTGCGCCGTGTTCCTGGAGCTGGCCGCCAAAACCCCCGAGGAGCTGCGGCTGCTGCGGGACGAGGTGGGCGCCGAGCTCACCCGGGCCAAGCTCAGTGCAGATCCCCTGCTCCTCCGCCAGCAGGAGGGCTTCCTCTCCGCCAACCCGGCGGGGCGGAACGCCCTGGGCGCCCAGTTTGAGCGGGTGCTGCCCGCCAGCTCCACCGCCAACCTGTACCCCATCAATTACTCCGGCCGCAGCGATCCTCACGGGTTTTACATCGGCAATGACCACTACGGCTCGGACATCCTGCTGGATCTGGACCGCCGCACACCGGACAAGACCAATTCCAGCGTGCTCATCCTGGGCAACTCCGGTGAGGGCAAGAGCTACCTGCTCAAGCTGCTCATCTGCAACCTGCTGGAGAGCGGCAAGACGGTGATCTGCCTGGACCCGGAGCAGGAGCTGACCTGGCTCTGCGGCAAACTGGGCGGCTGTTACGCGGACCTCATGGGCGGGCAGTTCCGTATCAACTTTTTGGAGGCCAAGCGGTGGGATGTTGGCGACGACAGGGATGACGATCCAACTGTGCCCAATGCCTTCCGCCAGCAATCTCCCCTGTCCCAGCACATCTCCTTCCTCAAGGACTTTTTCCGGGCCTACAAGCCCTTCACCCACCAACAGGTAGATACCCTGGAGCTGATGCTGGAGCGGCTGTGCCGGAAGTGGGGCATCTCGGACAAGGCGGACTTCTCTGCCATGGGGCCGGAGGACTGGCCCAACGCCGAGGACCTGTACGCCGTCCTGGAGGATGCCTACGAGCACTATGACCAGGAGGACAGCCCGCTGTATCCCAGGGAACTGCTGCGGGAGCTCCTGCTGGGGCTCCACTCCATGTGCCGGGGGGCGGAGAGCGTCTACTTCAACGGCCATACCAATATCACTAGCGCCCGCTTCCTGGTGTTTGGCGTCAAGGACCTGATCCATGCCAACTCCTCCGTCAAGGACGCCCTGCTGTTCAACCTGCTGTCCTACCTCAGCGACCAGCTCCTCACCAAGGGGAACACTGTGGCTGCCCTGGACGAGCTCTACCTCTGGCTGTCCAACCTGACCACCATTGAGTACATCCGCAACTGCCTCAAGCGGGTGCGAAAGCGCAATTCCTCCCTGATCCTGGCATCGCAGAACCTGGAGGATTTCGACATCCAGGGCGTGCGGGAGCTGACCCGCCCCCTGTTTGCCATCCCCACCCATCAGTTTCTCTTCCACGGCGGTAAGGTGGACAGGAAGTTCTACATGGACAACCTCCAGCTGGAGAGCGCCGAGTACGATCTGATCAGCGCTCCCCAGCGGGGCGTCTGCCTGTTCAAGTCCGGCGCGGACCGCAACCTGCTGGACGTCCATGCCCCGCCCCACAAGCATGTGCTGATCACAGGAGGAGATGGATGAACGTGGTGGGCTATGGCGGCGGGACAAACAGCACAGCCATGCTGATAGGGCTTTGGCAGAGGCGCATCCCGGTAGACCTCATCCTCTTTGCGGACCCCGGCGGGGAACAGCCCCACACCTATGCCTATCTGGAAATCATGGACCGCTGGCTGGCGGAGCACGGGATGCCGCCCATCACCCGGGTATGGTACACCACCCGGGACGGCCAGCGGCTCACCCTGGAGCAGGAATGCCTCCGCTCCGCTTCCCTCCCCTCCATTGCCTATGGCTACAAAAAGTGTTCCCTCAAGCACAAGGTGTCCCCCCAGGAGAAGTTCTGCCGGCACGACCCCCACTGCCAGAAGGTGTGGGCCGGCGGCGGCCGGGTGGTCAAGTTCATCGGCTATGATGCCGGGGAACCGGAGCGCCGGGAGCGGGTGCGGGAGCGGGACGAAGCGGACCGGAAATACCAGAAGGAATACCCCCTTATGGAGTGGGGCTGGGACCGGGACAGGTGTATCCAGGCCATCCAAGAGGCAGGGCTTCCCCTGCCGGGGAAGTCCTCCTGCTTTTTCTGCCCCAGCATGAAACGGCGGGAGATCCGCACCCTCTACCACAGATATCCGGAGCTATTAGGCCGTGCCCTGGCCATGGAGGACAGGGCACGGCCTCATTTAACCTCTATCAAAGGTTTGGGCCGGAACTGGGCCTGGCGGGAGTTCCTGGAGCACGATAAGGGACAGCTGGCGTTCCCCCAGGTATTCCCGGAGGACAACCTGCCCTGTTCCTGCGGGGGGTGCATCACATGAGCCCCGCCATCTTAGTCAAGGCTGCCGCGTCCATCCTTACCAATGAAAAAAGCCGGAAAGCCGTGGGGTGGGTGCTGACAGCCGTACTCTCTCCCATCATTCTCCTTCTGGCCTTCTTCTGCACCACCTTCTCAGGAGGGGCGGAGCACAACCGCACTGTGGTGGATCTGTGCTTCCACGGCGGGGCCGTCCCGGAGGGAGCCCCGGCGGAGTATCAGGCATACATCCAGGAGATGCGGGACAGCTTTGCCCTGCTGGATGCCGCCATGCAGGCCGTGGAGGGGCAGATGGAGGAGGGGGACGGCCTGGATGACATCCGGGTCAAGGCGGTGTTCTTCGCTCTGTACTTCGGCACGGATGACCCGGCAGCCCATGCCGGACAGACCTTTGTGGATTGCTTTGTCACCTATGAGGAGCGCACCCGTACGGTGACCACCGTGGATGAGGAGGGTAATGAGGTGGAGACCCAGGAGACTTATACCATGGCCGTCCCGATTTCAGATCTCCAGCAGATCTGGCAGAACCTCCAGCGGCTTACAGGGACGGAGGTTAGCCCGGAACAGCAGGCCAATGCGGACAGCGTCTACAACATTGTGAAGTATGGCGTGTCCACCGGCACGGAGGGCTGGATCCCCGGCGCCGACGTGCCCTTCATCGGGGCGGACGGCTTCTGCTCCCCCATTGGTGCCGGGTGGGAGAGCCGTGTTACCTCGGAGTTTGGTTACCGGAGAGACCCCTTCACCGGGGAGACCCGGGGCCACACCGGCATGGATTTGGCGGTACCCACCGGCACCCCCGTCCGGGCCGCCCTGCCCGGCACCGTCACCGCCGCCCAGTACCACAGCAGCTATGGTTACTATGTGATGATCGACCACGGCAGCGGCCTGTCCACTCTCTACGCCCACAACTCTCAACTGCTGGTGCGGGTGGGCCAAACGGTGGAGGCCGGCGATATCATATCTCTGTCCGGCAGCACCGGCCGGTCTACCGGCCCCCACCTCCACTTCGAGGTGCGCGTCAATGGACAGAGAACAAACCCCAGATACTACCTGCCAACCACATCATACGAGGAGTGAGAGAATATGAACTCAATCCAGAATACGGCTTGCCTTATTGCCGCCTATGAAACGGCGGCGGGGCTGCCGGACAACGAACGGATCACCCGGACAGATGGTACATGGAGGCCGGGGGTGACGGAGCAGCAGGCGGCGTCACTTTACCGGCAGGCACAGGCCCTGCTGGCTCCGGAGACCAAGCTGCTCTCCACAAGCCGCGAGTCACTGATCGACCAGATGCGGGACGCTTTGCTGTCCAGGGAGCTGTCCGTGGGAGACACGGTGCTCTTTGCCGCCACAGAACCCTATGGCGGTCCTGGAGACTTTGCCCTCCGTGGCGGCGTCATCCAGTCCATTGACCCGGAACGCAAAACCTGCTCCGTACAGGGACGTTTTTTCCCGATGGACGATGTTCCCCTTCACTATGTATTGGGGCGGTATGATTTGGACTTGCATGAGACTCACTACGGCGTCCCCTGTGTCCAGCCTCTGATGGGTGAACACCCTGAGCTGGCGGAGCGGTATCTGCGTGAAGCAGAGGCCCGGTGGAACACCCAATACGGGCCACCGGCAGCTTCATCAGAGGCCCCGAAAAACACAATGCAGGCGATGGGAGGCATGAGCTGACTATGGAAAAAACAGAACTGACGGTGAGCATGGAACCGGAGCGGCTGGACGCGCTCCGGTATTTTCTGGCCGCCAAGAACAAGCGCACGCCTCAGAAGGAGCTCCAGCGGGCGCTGGAGGAGCTGTACGAAACCTACGTCCCGGCCGAAACCCGGGCCTATCTGGACGCCCGGTGCCGGCCGGACAGGCACCGGCCCCGGCGGCCGACGGCATCCAAGGTCACACAGATGCAGAAGGAGGAAGCGACAGATGGAGACCATTGAACTGAGCGGCCGCACTGGACAGGAGGTCTATGAGGAGCTGAAGCACCGGTTGGAGGGCATGGGCTATCTGCCGGACGAGTATTTTCTGCTGGACGCCGACTGGGAGGACAGAAGGGTGATCCCCAGGAATGCGGATCTCTTCTGCACTACGGACTACGGGGACAGCGAGGGGATTTACCTGGATGTGTACCTGAAGTGGTATGGGGAGGACGGCAAGCCTGTGATCAAAAGCTTCGCCACGGGCAAGACCCTGGGCGAGAGCGGCGCCGATATGGACCGGATGGTCCTCATCTCCTCCGCCATCACCAAGGCATTTCACGGTGAGCACGGCGCTTATGCCAGATTCCAGAGTCAGGAGGACGGCACAAAAGCGGAAGGCGTGGTGCACCATCTCAGCCCGAAGGAACAGCGGGTGCTCATGGACGCGCTGCTGGAACAGCGGATGCGGCAGGAGGAGCAGATGACGGGTACCGAACAGCTCCTGCGCCGCATGGCGGGCAGCATCACCGCCTACATGGACGAGGTGGGCGCCCGCCCCCTGCGCATGAGCACAGCGGACCGGGCCCTGCTGGCCGTCCGGGATGGGGAGCTCTATGCCTTTTCCTCCCTGGCAGTCCAGATCACGAAGCCGGAGGAGCGGGGCAGCCTGCTGGCCGCAGCGGCAGGCAGGCCAGGCCCAGTGGGCAGACGGATGGCCAAACTGATGCTTGGGACAAAGTCACCCTACCCAGAGGACGTCTGGCTGGATGCCTGCAAACGGGCGGTGGACACCGGAGACCTCCAGCGGGTGCAGACGATGCTGGACCGGACAATGGACAAGGTGACCGATCCGTTCCCTGCCCTGCCCGGTGAGGTGCTGCGGTATGCCTACCTGCAAAACCCCGCCATGGCCAGGGATCTCATACGCTGGGCTCCACCAGAGCAGGTTGCCGCCGCCCCCATCGGTCTGCTCTATGATGCCGCCAGGGCCTGTGACCTGCACGCCCTCACCAACCTGACCCGGAAGGGGCTCCAGCCGCAGGGCAGCGCCGCGCCCGCTCTGCGGCCTCTGATCGCCAGGGGCAGCGAGTGGATGGCGGTGGAGCTGCTGCGGTCTGTGCTCCAGGTGCGCCAGGATGACTATGAAGCCCTGGATGCGTGCCTGCGGAAGCACGCGTCGTCAGCGGCGGAAGCCCTGCTGGAGAATGGCGTGGAGCTGGACGGCTACCTGGCGTGGGCGGCAAAACAGAACGTCCTTCTGGACACGCAGGCCCAGGAGATCCTGGACCGCCTGGCGGAACAGCAGGCCCAGGTAAACAGCGCGCCGGAGCAGAATGGGCCTGTACTGGGAGGGATGAGCCTGTGAGTGTTCCCGTACTGACCCACCGCAGGGATCTGCGGCAGGGGGATTTGGTGTTCCCGGAGGAGATCCTGCGCATCGGCCACACGCTGGATTTCCAGCTCGGCTGTGTCAGCAAAGAAGTTCAGCAGGAGGTGTTTGGTCCGGAGCTGGATACCAGTTCACTGTGTGACTGGCTGAACCTCCATACTGCCTATGATTTTGCGCTTCAGGATGTGGCGGACCACATAGAAATAACCCTCTGCCGGAATTTTGGAAAGAAGGCGCATCCGTTCCTGTATCCGCTTAACAGGGCGGAGCGGGACGTCCTGCGCGGGGAGATGGAGGCCTGCTGCCAGCTCCGTACCGGCCGCACACTGGCACAGCAGTACAACCATCTGCTGGTGCAGGAGGAGGTGGAGCCGCCGGAGCTCACGGCTGGGAAGCGCCGCATCCCCGTGGACAAGGTGAGTTTTGCGGATGAGCTCTCAGAGTGCGATGGGCTGCTCCAGTTCTATATACCGGTGACCTTTGACCCGGACGCAGTCTTTGGCACCCACGTGGCGACCGCGGAAAACGACGACTGGTTCAACGTGTACGCCGCCTATGACCTGAACGTCGGCCGGCCATGCTCCGCACTGGACGTCATCCTGATGTGCGAAGACGGCAATGAGTTCGCCTTCCGGTATCCGCTGACCGAATCGGAGCAGACGGTGCTGCTGGAGAAGATGGACGCCTGCTGCCTGGAGCAGACCGGCATGGCGCTGGCCGATTTCCGGGCCCGGTATCTGGTGGAGGAACCGCAGCCCCGCCAGGCCCCCAGTCTGGCCCAACTGTGAGCACGCCGTCGGCCCCGTGTGCGCCCTTTGTGCCGGTTTCAGGCAGAGGGTGGGCCAGGGCCCCGCCCAGCCAGAAAACTGCCCCGTTGGGGCCGGTGTCGCCCCGGTTTGGGGCGTTCGATTTTAGTACGAGGATAAAGGAGCGCCGTGGTGAGCCCCGGCGCTCAGGCCACAAAGCCCCGCAGTGCGGGGCTTTTCCCGGATTTGGGTACCGCCGTCGGTAAAGGCCCGTTCCGGGATTCGGAGCGGTGATGTGTTTGAAAAAGCACGGCGTCCCAAGGGCTTGAGGCCCTTTCGCGCCGCCGTGGTGAACAAGGAGGAAGCATGGACGAGGAAAACAGGCTGAAAATCACCCTCTGGCTCAAGCCGGGCATTGTCCGCCGGATGGACGGCTGGCTGGAGGAGGACAACTGCAAAAGCCGCGGGGAGTTTGCCGAAAAGGCCCTGCGGTTCTACATGGGCTACCTGGCCACGGAGGACACCTCGGAGTACCTCTCCCGCGCCATGGTGGACACCCTGCGGGGTACATTGGCAGATGACGAGAACCGGCTGCGCACTTTGCTGTTCAAGCTGTGCGTGGAGGTGAACATGATGGGCCACACCGTGGCCGCCCACTTCCGGGCAGACCCGGTGAACCGCCGGGAGCTGCGGGCCTACGCGGTGGACGAGGTGCTGCGCACCAACGGGAAGATCCGCTTCGACGACGCCATAGATCTCCAGCGACAGGTCTACCCTGACGGATGAGCCGCATCCGCTTCATGTCCCCCTACTTGAAGGGCGGCAGGGATGCGGCCAAGCTGTCCAACCGGGCCCGCTACATCGCCACCCGCCCCGGCGTGGAGGTGCTCAGGGGTGAGCACAGTAACCAGCCTGCAACAAAAAAGCAGCAGGCTTATATCCAGCGCCTGCTCCGGGACTTCCCCGGCGCGGAGGAACTGCTGGAGTACGAGGGCTACCGCAACACACCCACCCAGGCAAACGCCGATACTTTCATCCGCCAGGTGCAGGAGGACTTCGCGGAGCCCATGAGCCGGATGGAGAACTACCTGGACTACGTGTCCCACCGCCCCGGCGTGCAGATGGACGGTGAGCACGGCCTATGGTACACCGAGGGCAAGGTGCGCAACCTCTCCCAGGCCGTCCGGGAGGTGGCGGAGCACACCGGCAGCGTGTGGATGCCTGTGGTGGCCATCCGCCGGGAGGACGCGGAGCGGCTGGGCTACAACGACGCGGAGAGCTGGAGACAGCTGGTGTGCGCCTGTGCGCCTGAGATTGCCAGAGGATATAAAATTCCGCTGGAGCACCTGCGCTGGTACGCCGCCTTCCACCGCAAGGAGGACAGCGTCCATATCCACATGGTGGTGTTCTCCTCCGATCCCAAGGAGGGCTACCTCACCAGGCAGGGCATCCAGCAGGTGAAGTCCGCTTTCGGCCGGCGGATTTTCCAACAGGATTTGCTCCACGTCTACGAACAGAAAACCGAATACCGGGACACCCTAAGCCGGGACGCGGAGCGCGCCATGGCAGGGCTGATTGCACAGATGGAGACCGGCCAGTTCCAAAATGAAACCCTGGAGCGGCTGGTGCTGGAGCTGGCCCAGCGGCTGCAGAGCACCAAGGGTAAAAAGGTGTACGGCTATCTGCAGCCCAAAACTAAGGCGCTGGTGGACGCCATCGTGGATGAGCTGGCAAAGGACGAGCGTGTGGCCGCCGCCTATGACCTGTGGAACCAGATGCGGGAGGAAGTCTGCCGCACCTATTCTGAGCAGTTGCCGGAGCGTCTGCCGCTCTCCAGGCAGAAGGAGTTCAAGGCCGTGCGCAACATGGTCATACGGGAGATGCTCCGGCTGGGGCGGGGGGAGCATCCCACAGCAGATGAGATGGTATACATGCCCACACCGTCGGGCACATCGCCTGCACCATCCGATGTGCAGCGTAGGGGACATCACCCACAGCAGGAGGCCGCACACCACCAGCATACACAGACACATTGGGCGGTATCCCACGCGGATACCGCCCAATGTGTCCTCATGCTGTTCCACAACATGGGCCGCATCTTCCAGGAGCAGTCCGCCGCAGATACCATCCAGGCCGGCCTGCACATCGACAAGAAGCGTCGCCGGATGCTCCGGGAGAAGCGTATGGCCCTAGGACATAAGGCGGATGACCATGAGGAACTGCGGATGAACTAGTGGGGCTCGGATCAGTCCAAGCCCCAACTTCAACTATTCATCCAACTTGTGAAAGGAGTCGAGTCGAAGCTCCCGCTTCAACTCATCCTCCGTGGGCAGATAGGTTTTGTACTTGGAGGTGAAGATCTGGGTGTTGTTTTCCGGCAGCGTATAGCGTACCACCGCGTCGTTTTTCTCCGCACACAGCACAATGCCAATGGGCGGATTGTCCCCTTCATTCATCATCTCACGGGTGTAGTAGTTCACATGCATCTGCATCTGGCCGATGTCCTGGTGGGTCAGGGTATCTGTTTTCAGATCGATCAGCACAAAGCACTTGAGGATGTAGTTGTAAAACACCAGGTCAATAAAGAAACTCTGCCCGTCCAGAGTAAACCGCTTCTGGCGGGAGACGAAGGAAAAACCGCGGCCCAGTTCCAGGAGAAACTGCTGGAGGTGATCAATAAGGGCCTGCTCCAGATCACTCTCGTAGACATGGGTATCCGGCTGGATCTGAAGGAATTCCATGACATAGGGATCCTTGACGATCTTCTCGTACTCAGGCTTGGGTTCTCTGCGCTGAATCTCCGCAGCGACGGACGCCTTGTCCTGGCTGGCCAGGATCCACTGGTAATACATGGTGTTGATCTGGCGCTCCAGCTGACGCACACTCCAGGCCGATTTGGCACACTCCTCCGCATAGAATGCGCGTGCCTTCTCGTCTGATATACGCATCAGCAGGCGGTAGTGGGACCAGCTCAATTCGCTCCACAGTGTGGAGCGAATTGGGAACGTGCAATAGAACTGGCGCATATTTCGGAGCCCCTGCACACTGAAGCCTTTTCCGAATTCAGCAGTCAGTTTTGCGGAGAGGTATTCTAAGAGCCTGATTCCGTACTCCGCCCGGTCATTTTCTCCACACGCTTTGTAGATCTGCTCTCCGATCTCCCAATAGGCGGTCACCATGGCGGAGTTGACCGCTTTGGCTACGGAGTGCTGGGCAGTCACAATGGAGCCGCGGATGGCGTGGTAGGTTTGCTCTGGGCTGACAGTTAAAATCTCATCCTGCTTGTTCATGGTCAGCCTCCTGGCACAGTCAAATTCTGTTTCTTTTATTTTACACAATCCAGGGAAAGACAGCAACCAAAACCGAGGTGATTTCTCACGGGAACCTATATCCACTTTACCTCTGAACAGAAGGAGCAGGCCAACTCCGTTGATCTGGAGGAGTTCCTGCGGCGGCGGGGGGAGAAGCTGCTCCGCGCTGGGCGGGAGTCCCGGCTGGCCAGGATCCGTCATATTACTGTCCGGGGCAGCGAATGGTACGACCATATTGCCCGGCGGGGCGGCCACGCGGTCAGTTTTGTCCAGCACTTTTACGGAACAAGCTACCAGGAGGCCATGGAGCTCCTGCTGGGAAAGGAGTTGGGGAAGGCATATCCCGCCGCGCAGCCAAAGCGGGAGGAGCAGCCCAGGCCCTTCGCCCTGCCGACGCCCCACACCGATATGCGCCGAGTGTATGCCTATCTGATGAAGCAGCGCCACATCAGCCGGGAGGTGGTCACCCACTTTGCTCGGGCTGGCTTGCTGTACGAGGACGCGAAGTACCACAACTGCGTCTTTGTGGGTACGGACGAGCAGGGCGCCCCCCGCCACGCCCATAAGCGGAGCACCAACAGCCAGGGCAAGTCCTTCAAGGTCAACGTGGAGGGCAGCAGGCCCCAGTACAGCTTCCGCCACGTGGGACAGGACGGCCTGCTCTATGTGTTTGAGGCCCCGATTGATCTGCTGAGCTTCCTCACGCTGTACCCGGACAGATGGCAGGAGCACAGCTATGTGGCCCTGTGCGGTACCGGCGGCCAGGCCATGCATTGGATGCTGGAGCAGAACACCCGCCTCCGGGATGTGGTGCTCTGCCTGGATCACGACGAGCCCGGACAGACGGCGGCCAAGCGCCTCCAGGAAGAGTTGCAGGAAGCAGGATACCACAGCGGCATCCTGCTCCCTGTGCATAAGGACTGGAACGACGATCTGGTGCAGGGGCAGGCCATGGCTGGCCCTGCCATGACTATGGGGCAGAGCATGTAGCCCCATCCCCGTGCCGAAATCGTACCATGCCCGCCAAGGGGGTGGTGCGCCCTGCCGCTGGACCGGGCCCCGGTTCATCCTGGCCCACCAAAGAAGGTCACACTGGAAGATAGATCAAACACAGAGAATGACCAGAAAGAGGGAGATATACACGTGAGTAACGATACCTGGACGCTGATTCTCCTGTTGGCAGCAGTATTCGGAGCCCTGGCGGCCATCGCCGCCTTCTCCAGCCGGGGCAGCCTGGACAGCATCAAGAGCAAGGACGTGGGCGACGGCCAGCACGGAACCGCCCGCTGGGCCACACCGGCGGAGGTGAGGAAGACCTTCCGTTCCGTGCCCTTCCAGCCCGCGCTGTGGCGGAAGGGGGAGCAGCTCCCGGACGCACAGGGGTTGGTGCTGGGCTGTGTGGGAAAGCTCCCGGCTCCGCCGGAGTTCTCTTTGCTTGGGAAGACCGTCCATCCGCTCATCCCAGAGAAGCTGTGGAAGCACGGTGGGATTCGGGCCCTGGTAGACTGTGACGACATCCACTGCCTCATGATCGGCGCCTCCGGCGTGGGCAAGACCGCATATTTCCTGTACCCCAATATCGAGTACGCCTGTGCCAGCGGTATGAGTTTTTTCTCAAGTGACACGAAGGGAGATCTGGCCCGGAACTACGGCGCCATAGCCCGGGACTGCTACGGCTACCAGGTGTCGGTGGTGGATCTTCGGAACCCCACCCGCTCCGACGGCTACAACCTACTCACCCTGATCAACCACTACATGGATGTCTGCCGGAAAGATCCCACCAACCTGGCTGCCCGGGCCAAGGCGGAGAAATATGCTAAGATCCTGTCCAAGACTATCATCAACCCAGACGGGGAGAACTTCGCACAAAATCAATATTTTTATGATGCAGCTGAGGGTGTGCTTACCGCTGTGACCCTCTTACTGGCGGAATATTTGCCGCCCAAAAGGATCCATAGTGAGCTGCGGGAGCGGCGGCACATCGTGTCCGTGTTCAAGCTGGTGCAGGAACTGATAGCCCCCAGCATCCTGCCGGGCAAGAACGAGTTCCAGCTCCTCATGGACCGCCTGCCGGAGGAGCACAAGGCCAAGTGGTTCTCCGGCTCCGCCCTCACCGCCGCCGAGCAGTCCATGGCCTCCGTCATGTCCACCGTGCTCTCCCGGCTAAATACCTTCCTGGACTCGGAGCTGGAGCAGGTGCTCTGCTTCGATAGCGCCATAGACGCCGAGAGCTTTGCCTCAAAGAGATCTGCGATATTCCTGATTTTACCAGAGGAAGATGCCACGAAAAATTTCATGGCTGGGCTGATGATCCAGACCCTGAGCCGGGAGTTGTTCTCCGTGGCGGATGAGCACGACGGGAAGCTGCCCAACCGGGTGGTATTTTTCTGTGACGAGCTGGGCACCATGCCCGCCTTCGACATCCTGCCCCTGTTCTCGGCCGGCCGCTCCAGGCGGCTGACCCTGGTGCCCATCATCCAGTCTCTGGCCCAGTTGGAGAAGAATTACGGCAAGGAAGGGGCAGAGATCTTGACTGATAACTGCCAGGACACTATTTTTGGCGGCTTTGCCCCAAACAGCCAAACCGCCGAGGTGCTGTCCAAGGCCCTGGGCAGCCGCACCGTGATGAGTGGTTCCATCTCCCGGGGGAAGAACGATACCAGCCAGAGCCTCCAGATGATTGAACGGCCCCTTATGACCCCGGATGAGCTCAAGTCCATCCCCAAGGGACACTTCATCGTCATGAAAACCGGGACCCATCCCATGCAGACCCGCCTGCGGCTGTTCCTGGAGTGGGGGATCACTTTTGGGGAGCCCTACCAGGTGCCCAAGCGGGCAGCCCGGAAGGTCTACTACGCCAGCAAGTCGGAGCTGACCAGTGCCATCTACCAGGCGTTTCCCCTCCGGACAGGGACAGTCAATTATCATATGGGAAAGGAACAGAAACAGAAATGAGCTACTTCAATGAGATTTACAATGACCCGGAGCTGAACGCCAGGGCCAAGCAGGTGCTGGTCTACCTACATGACCGAGCAAACAAAGACGGCGAGAGCTGGTACGCCATAGGCACCATGGCAAAAGATCTGAGCCTCTCCCGTTCGACCATAAAGCGGGCCCTGGCGGAGCTAATCCGCCAGGGCCGGGTGGAGAAACAGGCAAGATTTCGGGAGAGCGGGGGGATTACCTCGAACTGTTACCGAATAAAGGTAGGACAAGCTGAACTGACTGATGAGCTGTCTCGGACTTAATCCGATTTGATAGCAATCACGAGTTGCTGCTATTCAAAACCTGTACATCTGTGCAGGTGCTTACAAGATGGCCGCTTTCAAGGCTTTATCAATCAAAAGCAGTAGTCTATTCTCCGGGCACGCCCACTGCGTCTGCCCTGCACTGCCTGCAGTGGGTGAACTGGGGGATATGGACACGGGCCTTGGCGCGCAGCGCATCCAGGAGCGCTTGGCTGGGGGGCTCGTTGTCCCGAAAGCCGGCTTGGGGAATGAGCGGCATGAGGTTCATGACGGCGGCTCCCGCACGGGCGGCCCAACAGGCGATTTCCTCAATCTCCCCGGTGTTGAAGCCGGGGATGACGACGGTGTTGATTTTCACCGTAAGTCCGGCTTCTGCGGCCTTGGCCACGCCCTCCTGTTGAGCGGAGAGAAAGGCTGCCATGGCTCCGGCATCCGCGCTGCCGCCCACCGTCCGGTAGACGTGCCCGGCACAGACGACGGAGCGGGTATTGACAGTGACCGTCAGGGTGGAAACCCCGCAGTCCAGCAGTTCGGGCAAAGCATCAGACAGAACCAGCCCGTTGGTGCTCAGGCAGAGCAGGAGTCTGGGAAAGCGGGCGTGAATCAGGCGGAGGGTCTCCAGGGTGGCGGGGTTGGCCAGGGGCTCGCCGGGCCCCGCCACCCCCGCCACCCGCAGACGGCTGTCCAGGCGCAGGGCGCGCTCCACGCGGTCCAGGGCAGCTTCGGGGGAGATGACCTCCGAAGTGACGCCGGGCCGGGACTCGTTGGCGCAGCCATAGCGGCGGTCGCAGTAGCCGCACCGGATGTTGCACCTGGGGGCCACGGGCAGATGAATCCGGCCATAGCGGAAGTGGGCCTGGGCGGAGAAGCAGGGGTGCTCGGCCGGAATCAAAGCGGGGCCGCCTTCCGGCAGAGCGCTTCCAGCCCGTCGTCGCTCATCGGCTCCGGGATGCAGCCGCCGCGGTTGTCCAGGAGGACGGACGCCAGGGCGCGGAACGCCTGGGCGGGCGCGCTGTCCGGCGCGCTGTCCACCACGGTTTGGCGCTCCAGCTCGGCCTGGCCGATGAGGGGACTCATGGGAATTTTTCCCGCCACCGTGGTGCCCAGCTCCGTCGCAAAGGTTTGGAGCAGGCCGTCGTTGTCCACGCTGCTGCGGCCGTTGTGTATAATTCCGGCCAGTCGGATTCTACCGCTCTGGGCGTATTTGCGGATACCCCGGCAGATGTTGTTTGCGGCGTAGAGTGCCATGAAGTCGCTGGTGGTGACGAGATACACCTCGTCGGCCACCTGCTCCCGCAGCGGCATGCTGAACCCGCCGCAGACCACGTCCCCCAGCACGTCGTAGAGCACCACATCCCGGTCATCCAGCAGGCCGCGGCTGCGGATCTCCTCCATGGCCACGATAATACCCCGCCCGGCGCAGCCGGTGCCCGGCTCCGGCCCGCCCGCCTCGATGCAGCGGACGCCCCGGCTGTCCGTGAAGGCGATCTCCCCGGAGGCGCCGGTCTTGAGCTGGTCGAGAACGGTGGGGATGCGCCGCCCCATCAGGCCCCGGGTGGAGTCCGCCTTGGGGTCGCAGCCCACTACCGCCACCCGTTTCCCGGCCTGGGCCATGGCCGCCGCCAGGTTGGACACGGCGGTGGACTTCCCGATGCCCCCTTTTCCATAGACGCAGATGCGTTTCACTGATAGAGCGCCCCCTTTAAGGTGCGGCCGTTCATGATGCCGCGGAAGATGTCCTCCAGAAGATGGAGGGTTCCCTGCCCGCCCAGGTGGGGGCGGGGGGTCAGACAGACCTCATCAAACACCGGGTAATCCATGCGGATCAGCGGAATTTCCAGCTCGTCGGCACCGTCCTGCTCAAAGGAGGAGCCGAACAGAAGCGCCGCCTCGGAGCCGCGCAGCTCCCGGTAGAAGTCCTCCTGGTCGGAGAGCTCCTCCCGGCGGGCAAAGCACACCACCTCCATCCCCAGCTCCTGCTCCAGAAAGCGCCGCAGACCGTCGGCCCGCGGCCCCGAGGCGAGGATCGCAGCCGGCATGCCGTAGAGGGCCTGTAAATAGCGGTAGGCTTTTCCGGCTCCCTCTGCAATCTGACGGTCCAGCTCCGCCCGGGCCTGATGATAATCCAGACCGAAGCGGCGCTCCAGCCGACTCCAGAGATCGTCCGCGCCGGCGGCGCCATAGGGGTAATCAAGTTCCTCCCACGGTATGCCGAAGTACTCCTTCATGGCTTGCGCCAGCTCACGCCCCTTTCCACGGAGCACCAGGTTCACATCGGCATAGGGGGCGCGGCGCACTTCCTCCAGCGTACAGCGGGAGAGCACGGCGCCCAGTGCGGCCTGGGGGGCGAGCATAGCCCGGAGGGCCTCAACATCGTCGGCGGCGTGGGGGTCATCCATCCCGAGCCCGATCAGATTAACCATGGGACGGGGATCAGAACGGGGATAGGGCCGGGGATAAGGCCGGGGGACCGGGGGCTTCATCAGCGGGAGCAGTGCCAGCCATCCAGCCTCCAGCCCGCGAGCCGCATCCCCACGGAAGCCTGCCGCCTCCACATGGAGCAGCGGCGCCTCATGGGGGATGCGGGCTAAGACGGCGGGGATATCGTCCCCAATCATCTCACTCACACAGCCGCTGACCACGAACAGGACGGACGGTTGGAAGAGCTCCAGCGCGGAGCGGACGGCCCGCTCCAGGGAGGCCTCGCCGCTGAACACCACGTCGCTGTCGCTGATGACGGTGCAGGTCTGCCGGATATCCCGCATATCCTGGGCAACGTGGAGAGACATGGAGCCAAAATTGCAGCCCACCACGGAGTGGAGCAGAACAACGCCGTCCTGAATTCCACCCAAAGCCTGATAAGCTCCAAAGAGCTTGCAGCCGCTGGCCGGCCTCATACGGAATCCCCCTTTCGATTGAGCCACATTCTGGACCACATTTCCTTGGCGGCCAGATTAGACTGATTACAGTACAGTGGGTAATGGCGGCTTTGGAAGGGCATTTTCCCCAGCAGAAGACTGCTGCGCTCCGTCCCGTGCTCCAGGCGGCGGCACATCCTACGCACCGTGCGGACATAGGAGGGAAAGGAGAGGGAGGTGGTTTCGTTGACCGCGGGGATCAGCGGCGCGCCCATCCCCTCCAAGGTGAAGTCGCCGGTGCCCACCACCACATCCGCCTCTGCGAAGATTCCGCGCAGCGTCTCCTCTGCCGGGTTCAGGAGGAGCTGTGTCTCCGGGCTGTAGAGGGCGGCGGCCTCCCGTACCCGGGCCAGCAGGCTGTCCTCCAGTGCGGGGGTGACATTCAGGTTTTTACGGCTCTCCGGGGTCAGGATGACACAGAGATGGGAGACCGACAGGCCATAGTCCCGCACATAGGATTTGAGCTCGAAGGGAGCCTGCTGGATGCTGCGGCTGACGAGAACCGCCCGGGCCTGCCCCAGGCGGCGGCGGGCCTCCGCCGTCTCCTCCAGGGCCTGGGCCCGCGCCGCCAGGACGACGGGCTCCACCGCCTCCTCCATGCGGAGGGCCTGTCCAATGTCCCGGTAAAAGGTGCAGATTCCATCCAGTCCGGCGTAGCGTCCCGCGCCGCCGATGTGAAGGTATGCGGTTCCGAATTTCTCCCGCATGCGTCTGGCCCAGCGAACCCGCTTGACCAGATTCAGTTCCGCGGCCGGGGCGTGTACCAGAGAGGAGAGGAGGGCGCTGGGGATCCACGTGTTCACCTGAATCCCGCAGCCGTTCAAAAAGACCTCCAGCTCCCGCAGGGCGGCCTTTCCCTCGCTCCCCCAGCCCACCGTCTCGATGTTGACGCTGTGCGGGATCTGAGCGGACGGCTCCATCACCTGCTCCACCAGGGCGTAGAGCGCCTCGGTGAAGCCGCAGCCCTTTAGCTCCATCTCCAGCCGGTTGTCGCCGGTGATGGTCTGGTGGGCCAGCTCTTTCAGACGGTTCCGGGTGTAGTTTTTGTCCCGGTGGGAGAAGAGCTCCGACTGGACGCCCACTACCGAAATACCCTCCCGCCGCAGCTCGGCGCATACGGAGCGCACATCTTCGTTCAGAATGTCGCTGATCGGGGAGGGGATCACCATGATGAGCCCGGGGCGGTAGCGGCTCCAGGCGTCCCGTATGGCCTGGCGGAGCTTCTCCTCCCCGCCGCAGATGATGTCCCGCTCCTCCAGATTGGAGGTCAGCACGCTGTAAAAGGGCTGGTGCCGACGCCGGGCGGAATAGCGGTAGTGAAACCCACAGCCCCGCGGGCTGTGGAGGAGCGGAAGCACCTCCTGCATTTCCCCCACCGCCCCCACGCTGCCGGAGATCTTCCCGTTTACACCAAAGGTGTGCAGCAGGCCGGAGGGGTACATCGCGGTCATCAGATCTTCAAAAAAAGGCTGTCGCATGCGCATTTCTCCTCTCTGCCCGGAGAAAGCAAAATCGCCGGCCCCGCGTATTCTGACGCGGAGCCGGCTTGCAGACAGGCGCACCGGCAGGGCCGGCGGCCTGTGGAGCAGCTTTCACCGGAAGCGTCCCCACAAATTCAGCAAGCAGGTTTCCTGGCTTGCGGCTCGTCACGTGCTGCGCCTTCTCACATGTGAAACATGCAATGGCGATCTGCAGCACGCTCCCCGCTTACAGTGACCGGATCGCTCGGGAGTTGCACCCGATTCCCTCTAACCAGACGGAGTCTGGCCACTTGCTGAAAACGTATATGAAGGAATTATAGCACAGCCCGGCCGGAAAGAAAAGGCCCGTTCAGCCTAGCCGGCAAAAAAGTCTCGCTTTACAAAATTCGTCCAGAGGTGCTATAATAGCACCACAATCCGGGCTATGGAAGGCGCGGAGAAGTACTCATAAAATAGAATTAGGACAAAGGTCGTGCGCAGAAACATCGCACTTTTAGTGCGAAGAGCTGTATCAAATGGCTCTCCAGTGAGAATCTGGAACTGTACTCAGCAACCGTGTGACCAACGAAACAGCATTTTGCCACTGGGGCATCCCACTGCCTTGGGAAGGCGCTGAATTAGGTACCGCCATATGGAAACGGCGGATGGGTCGAGTCGGGATATTGCGCATGGTCTGTTTGCCGTTTCCGTACCTCTGAGAGATGGGATGGACGCAGGTTGCTGTAGACTGTTATCGCTGACAAATACTCTGCTCCCATGTCCAGGGGGCAGAGTATTTTTATGCCTGCGCCCAGGTATCCTTGGAAGTACGACTGAAATGTTGTCAGCCGCAGCTTGCGGTGGACATAGAGTATCGCATCTGAACAGGAAAGGAAGGAACACATATGAAACAAGGGAAATGGGTGTCTCTGCTGATGACTTTCGTAATGACCATCAGCTTGGCGTCCTGCGGGGCGCCATCGGCCCAGACCACACTCCCACCGGAGACCTCCGCGCCTGTGGAGACCGGGCAGCCAGTAGAGGGAAATTATCCTGTTACTGTGCAGGTTTACGACGAAAACGGCACGCTCTACGCCGAAACCTTTGAAAAAGCACCGGAACGGGTCGTGTGCAATCAGCCTCAGGCAATCCAGCTTCTGTTAGCACTGGGACTGGGAGACCGGATTGTGGGGGCCTGTAGAAGTGTTGGAGATGTCAATGAGAAGTACCGGGACGAGTTCGAGGCCCTGCCATTCATTGCAGACAATGATAGTCCCTCCAAGGAAGTGGTTCTGGATGCAAAGCCGGATCTAATCATCGGCTGGGGGAGCACGTTTACTGAGGATACCCTCGGCAGTGTGCAGGACTGGAACGAGCGGGGAATCGCCACTTACATCGTAGATAACAGCGCCTCCGGCGTAGAGGGGCGGCGCACGGTGTCACGCCTCTACAACGACATTGAGAAGCTGGGGGAAATTTTCGGAATTGAAGATAAGGCCCAGGCAATGATCTCCGATATGAAGACGCGGGAGCAGGCTATTGCCGACAAAGTGTCCACATTGGAGGATACGGACAAGGTAACCGTTCTTACCGTTCAGATGGTCTATGAAAATGAATTCTTTGGGCGTAAGGATACGGATTTTACGTATGACCTCATTGAGAAGGCAGGTGGCATCTGCCTGGACGAGGCTTTTGGAAAGCAGAGCATCGAAAACCTGATTGCACTGAACCCGGATGTCCTTGTGATTATTAACCGGACCGACTCTCCCGCACAGGAAAAAATCGATGCGCTCAAGAGTAATCCATCCCTCAGCGAAGTTAACGCCGTCAAAAATGACCGTTTTGTTTCGCTGGATTACGTCGACTTCTATGGCGGTAACTATGAAACCATCGATGCGATCGAATCCCTGGCATGTGGTTTTTACCCGGAACTCTTCTCTGAATGACCGAAAGGAGTAGTAACATGGAAACGAGACTGACAGCGCTGTTGCTGGCGCTGAGCATGATGCTCGGCCTGGTTTCCTGCGGCGGGCAGCCTGTAGGAGAAGAAACTTCTCCTGCAACTTCTCAAACTCCGGTTGAATCCAACGGCGTAGAGGCAGACAACCACTATCCGGTCACGGTGGAGACCTATGATCAGAACGGCGAAATCGTGGAACAGACTTTTGAAGCCTGCCCTGAGCGGGTTGTCAGCATCTCTCAGGCCAACACCGAACTGCTGATTGCATTGGGCCTGACGGATAAAATTGTGGCGACTGCCCACCGCTTCAGCCCTGTTTATGAACGGATGGCTGATGAGTACAACTCCATTCCCTTTATTGCGGAGTCCGGCTATCCCTCAAAAGAGGTTGTGCTGGATCAGAAGCCAGATTTGATTGTAGGCTGGGGGTCTCTCTTTGCAGAGGATGCGCTTGGTGCAGTTAACGACTGGCATGAACGAGGAGTGCATACCTACCTGATGAACAACACCGTCAGTGGGCTTGGCAATCGCACCGTAGATTTCCTTTACGATGATATCGAGAAGCTTGGCCAGATTTTTGATATCGAAGATAAGGCCCAAGCCATGATTCAGGATATGAAGGACCGAATTGCTGACATCCAGGAGAAGGTATCCACTATCCCGGAGTCCGAGCGTGTTCAAGTTGTCACCGTACAGTATGTCTATGAGAATGAGTTCCTGGGCCGGGGGGGTACGGACTTCAATACCAATCTGACCGAGTTGGCCGGTGGTATTCAGGCCAACGATAATGGACAGCAGAGCATGGAGGTCCTGTTGAGTTTGGACCCCGATGTCCTGGTCATACTGGATCTCTCCTCCTCACCTGCCCAGGAAAAAATCGATGCGATCAAGGCCAATCCGGTCCTCCAGAGCCTTCAGGCTGTTCAGAATGATCGCTTTGTGGTGCTGGATCATGCAGCTTTCTATTGCGGAGGGCCCCGCACTATAGAGGCAATTGAAACATTGGCCGAGGGGTTTTATCCCGAACTTTTTACAGAATAACTCTCAGAATTGCATTTGCCATCCCATAGGGCTGTAGATGCAGAGGCTGGTTCGGGCGGCCCACACGCAGAGGGTGGGCCGCCCGAACCGTTCCAAGCAAACGCCGAACCGCGGAAAAAGGGGAATGAATATGACCAAGGTAAAGCCATCTATTGCAAATACCAGCCTAAATGCCGGCCGCCGACGCTTTCCATTGACCCTATGGGTCGTGGTACTGCTGGTCCTGTTGCTATTATCCGTCCTGAGTTCCATTACGTTCGGCCCTGTGGATATCGCCATTCCTGATGTGGCGCGCATTCTGGTCTGCCGTATTTTCCGGAGTGAGCCCGCCCAGTATGCCGAACTCCTCCAGAGTACAACCGCAGATATCATTTGGAATATCCGGTTTCCACGCGTCTTGATGGCAATGGTGGTGGGGGCAGGTCTGTCTGTCTCTGGTGTGGTGATGCAGGCGGTAGTCCGCAATCCACTGGCGGATCCTTATGTATTGGGGCTTTCCTCCGGCGCTTCACTGGGTGCCACACTGGCGATCCTCCTGGGGGCTTTCTCCTGGTTTGGGAATTATGGTGTGTCCGTGGGTGCGTTCCTGGGCTCCCTGGTCACCGCGCTATTTGTCTTTACCGTGGCGTTTTCCGGAAAATCCAAGGGAAACACCATTAAACTGTTGTTAGCCGGTATGGCTGTCAGTGCGATCTGCTCCGCCTTTACCAATTTTGTTATCTATACGGCGAGCGATGCCGAAGGTATCCGCTCTGTCACGTTCTGGACAATGGGGGGAATGACCTCGGCCTCCTGGAATTTGCTTGGCATTCCTTTTGTTGTCGTGCTGCTTGGCGTCGCTTTTTTCCTCACCCAATTCCGTGTACTCAACACGCTTCTAATCGGAGACGAGTCCGCCCTGACCCTCGGCATTCAGGTGGCAACCATCCGAAAGGTCTATCTGGTATTTTCCTCCGCAATCACCGGTGTTGCAGTAGCTGTATCAGGAACAATCGGCTTTGTTGGGCTGATTATCCCCCATGTTGTGCGTATGCTTGTAGGTTCCGATCACCGCAGGGTATTGGTGTTATCAACGATAGTCGGATCTATTTTTTTGATCTGGTGTGATGTGGCAGCCCGTATGGTGTTGGGGAACGAGGAGCTTCCCATCGGTATTGTCACGGCCATGATTGGCGGCCCTTTCTTTGTTTGGCTGATGCTGACGAAATCCTATGGATTTGGAGATGAGTAAATGGATCTGGAAGTACGAAATCTATCGGTGGCGATCGGGGGAAAGACCATTATTCATGATGTCAGTGCAGAGGTAAAGTCCAAGCGGTTTGTTGGTATTGTGGGACCAAACGGTAGCGGGAAATCCACTACGCTCAAGACGATTTACCGAGTGCTCAAGCCCCATTCCGGGACTGTGCTGCTGGATGGGAAGGCTTTGGAAGAAGTCTCCTTGAAGGAATCCGCCCGCCGCCTGGGAGTTATGACACAAATGAGTACGCTGAACTTTGACTTTCGGGTAGAGGAGGTTGTCCTCATGGGACGTACCCCCCACAAGAAGCTGATGGAGACAGACAACGACGAGGACTATGCATTAGCCTGGAAGGCGCTGGAGCTGGTTGGAATGGAGGGAATGGCCAACCGCAAATTCAACACGCTCTCCGGCGGCGAACGCCAGCGGGTTTTGATGGCGCGGGCCCTCACCCAGCAGCCGGAGGCTTTGATCCTGGATGAGCCTACTAACCATCTGGATATTCAATATCAGCTCCAGATCCTCCGGGTTGTAAAGAGCCTGGGTATCGAGGTCTTTGCGGCTATGCACGATCTCAACTTAGCTATCGACTATTGTGATTACCTCTATGTTATGAGCCGTGGCGCAGTTGTGGCCGAGGGAACACCGGAAACCATTTTGGAACCGGATCTGATCCGGACGGTTTTTGGGGTGGAATCCGTCTTGGTAGATGTCCCTGAGCTTAAACGAAAAACGATTGTCTTTGTCTGCTGATGCAGGCCGAACGGCATCAAGAGAAGCGAGATGACAACAGATAGGGCTCTTACCTTCACTAAGGTGACATTCCAATCCTGCTCTGCGCTCCGTTTACATATCTGCCTGTAGCATCCTTTTACGGTGTGTCCCATTAAATTACGAAGTAAAAACATGCGCCATAGGCCCTTTCGGGAATCTCCATGGCGCATGTTTTTACGTTCGACTTCACTTAAAGCCGCTCAGCTCGATAAATATCCTCCGCTTTGGCCGCCATCAGGCGGGCGGCCATGTCGCGTTTCATTCCGGCAAGCACACGCTCCTCCGCCTCCGTGCGCCCCTTCTTGCGGGCCAGTTGAATGAATTCCTCCCGCACGTAGCCGGGGCGGAGCGTGACTGCGACGGAACGCCCGCGGTAGCTCAACCGGAAGTAATAGCGCCCGCCGGGACTCTCCAGCTCGTTCGCCGCCTCGGGGAGCTCCTTGTCCACCACATACCTGCCGTCCGTAAGGCAGCGGGTGACTAGCTCAAAGGCATCCCGCGCCCCCGGCCCTGGAAAAGCCGTCACGAACGAGATCTCCCTGCGCTCCAGCAGGTTCCCGTCGTCCAGCAGCGGAAACGCCCTCTGCATGACCTTAAATCCGTGGGCCACGCCACCCGGGAAACCGGGGCCGTGATAGTTCAGCATCTCATCGAATCGGAAGGAGAGAAGCTTCCCCTCCTCCAAAACCTCGATCGACTCCATCTTACCCTCCTATTCATCCGATTTCAAGCGGCCGGGGATACAGACTTTTCTCCCCACCCGCTCCACATAGGTTAAGTAGAGGTCGCTGCGGTAGAGCGCACGAAGCCGCTCCTCCGTCATAACCTCCTCTGCATTGCCGACCAGAAAACGGCCGTCATTCCCCAGAATACCAACCTGCCCGCCCAGCAGAAGCACATGGTCGGGATTGTGGCTGGTCATAATGACGCCGAAGCCCCGCTTCACCAGGGCGCGCACCATGGAGAGTGCCCGGAGCTGATTGCCGTAATCCAGATGGTTGGTGGGCTCGTCCAGCAGGATCAGCTCCGGCTGCTGAACGATTACCCGGGCGATGGTTACCTGCTGGCGTTCCCCGCCGCTGAGCTCCGTATAGGGCCGGTTGGCCAGCGGGAGCAGGCCCATCTCCTCCAGCGTGGCGTCCACCAGGTCATAGTCCGCACGTCCAGGCTGCTGGAAGGTTCCCAGGTGAGGGGCCCGGCCCATGACTACAAAATCCCGTACTGTATAATCATAAGCGGGGGTGTGGCTCTGGGGAACATAGCCGATGATTCTGGAAATCTCCCGCAGTTCCAGCCGAGAGAGAGGCGTCCCGTGGAGACGGATTTCCCCCTGCTGAGGGAGCAGCAGATTTGCAATACAGTTGAGGAGGGTAGACTTGCCCGCTCCGTTTGCCCCCAGAATAGAGAGAACCTGTCCCTGCTCAAAGGCGAAGCTCACGTCATAAAACAGGGGGCGTTCCGGCCGGTAGGCGAAGGACAGATGTTCTACTTCCAGAATCATGACAGCTTCATCCTTTGTTTCAACAGGAGATAGAAATAAAAAGGGGCCCCGATAAGTCCGGTCAGGATGCTCAATGGGAGCTCCGCGCTGGTGAGCACCCGAGCCAGGGTATCAATCAGCAGAAGGAACGCAGCCCCCAGTACCGCGGATAGGGGGATCAGCTTGCGGTTGTCCGGCCCCACCATCATCCGCCCAAAATGGGGGATTACCAGCCCGATCCAGCCGATCGTTCCGCTGGTGCAGACGGCACAGGCGGTGAGCATCGTGGCACAGAAAATGATGATCCCACGGGCACGCCGAATATCCATGCCAAGCGACTTGGCCTCATTCTCGCCCAGAGAGAGGATGTTGATCCGCCACCGCATCAGCAGGAGAATTATGATTGCAGCCAAAATCGGTGGTCCCATGGTGAACACATCCCGCCACACTGCAGTCGCCAGGCTGCCAAGCTGCCAGTGCGTGATGGAGGCGAGCTGCGTCTCCGGGTCGGCCAGATATTTCAGCAGGCCCAGAATAGCGTTCATCAGCCCGCTGATAATCACGCCTGCCAGCACCAGGGTCATCATGGATTGATTCTTGATGACCTTTGGGATGGCGATGGCCAGCAGCACGGCAGCCAGGCCGCCCAGGAGCGCTCCGGCCTGAATTCCCACTCCGCCGGCGTTCATCAGGATTCCAACCGAGGCACCCACACAGGCGCCAGCCGAAACGCCCAGCATGTCGGGCGCCACCAGGGGGTTTTTAAAGACCCCCTGGTAGGCCGCTCCAGAGAGGGAGAGGGCGCTCCCCACCAGCAGGGCAGCCAGTATGCGGGGCAGACGCAGGGTAAAAATGACGCTCTCCGCCTGTCCCTCCCAGGTGGCCGGGATGGGCAGGAATCTGGAGAGGAGCACCCGCACCACGGTCGCCGGGGAGATGGCATAGCGCCCTACTCCGATGGCCAGGATGGTCAGGATGAGCAGCGCGGCCAGACATCCCAGAAACAGAACCGGAAAGGAGCAGGGCCGGCGGGGTGTTTGCTCCAGGGCCGGGGCTGGGTTACTGGCTGTCCGCATTGGCATCGGCGGCAAAGATCTGGGCCAGGTCTTCATCCGTCAGGCTGTAGCCGAAATAGTCCTGGAAAAAGGCCCTGGTGTCCTGCTCGATATCGATCTCGGCAAAAATTTCCGGCTGAATCAGTTGGGCCAGCCAGCGCATCATCAACGGAGTCTCCACGCCCGGGGCGTCCCAGCGGTAGATACCCATGGGGGTCTTATAGACGCGGTGATTGAGTACGGCGGATACCTGGCTCCAGTCCTGTCCATCCAGCCTGTTCTCGTACAGATCCGCCGGTGTAAAGGAGTCGAAATTGCTCATCAGAATGATATCAGGGTCAATGGCCAGGATCTCCTCCATGGTGATGCTGGACAGATCGGCGGCCACATTGTCTGCACCTGCCAGCTCCAGGGCCTCCGCGATAAACATGTCGTTGCCCTGCAGCTTCAGCTCGGCATTGCGCAGATAGAGCACCTTGGGCTTGTCCGCGGCATTCACCTGCTCCTGGAAGGACTGCAGATATTCATACGCCTCGGGATAAAGTGTGTTGAACTGCTCGGCCCGCTCCTCCTTGCCCAACATCTGACCAATGGCGGTAAAGCTGGCCTGGAGATCCTCGATGGTCTCGTTCTTCACCATAACCGGCGTGATGCCCAGCGCCTTGAGCTGTTCCGCTTCCTCGGTCTGATAGTCCCAGATCACCACAGCCTGGACGCCTCGGCTGACCATTTCCTCCATGTTGATGGAGAAGTCGGAGCCGATGCTGGTGGTGTCCAGCTCCGCATAACCGCTGTCCAGCTTGGAGAAAAAACAGTTGGTATAGGCGGTCATGGCGCCGGGGTTGATGGAGACCATGTGCTCAGAGGTGCCGTCGATGGCATAGATCACGGAGGACCAGGGCAGCGGGGTAACCGCGATGCGGCTGAGCTCCGCCGGAACCTCCACCACGTTGCCCGCCGCATCCGTCACGGTGCGGGTTTCCGCCACAGCCTGCTCCGTCTGCTGTGCGGGGGATTCCGGTACAACAGACGGGGTCTCCGCGGTGATCCCCCCTCCACAGGCAGTCAGCAGGGAGGCCAGAAGCGCGCCGGACACGGCGGCCGCCCCGAGGCGGTGTAAATGTCGTTTCATAAGTACCATTCCTTTCCTGTTCCAATTTAAATTCTCTGTCCAGGGGGCCTGAGGCCAGGGCGGACGTCCCGGTCCTGCTCCCCGGCAAAAATAAACACCTTCTCCTGTATCTGAACAAGAGAAGGTGTTCCAAAAGAAGCGTACCGCAAAAAGCGCAGAGCAACCCGCGGCACCCTCATCTAATGGCTCGTTAGATACCAGGTGTCCCGGAGCATTTAAGTATCCTGACTCGACTTCTCCGCATCACCCCGACTTCCCAAGCCTGTCGGCTCAGTGTCATTGTGGGGGATGCTCCATCTCACAGTGGCGGCACCGTACCGGACTTTCACCGGTTTCCATGAAATGCTCCAATGCCTTTTCTATATTGAACTTTGTGATTACAGTATAGCACGTCGGCCGCCATCCGGCAACCACCGGGAGAAGTGCATTTTTCCATTACCAGGTATGACTTTTTCCAATAGCCGACATCACACACGCCACATCCTCCAGCCACCGTGCGGGCAGTCCACCCCTGCCGCACACTCCGGGCTCTGGACAGGCCAGAAGCTCCGCCCGTGGAAACCACGGCCGCAGGGAGGGGAAAAAGAGGGGATCTGCCAGCAGGACATCGGGCGTCGCCCAAGCGGCCAGCTCCGCCGGATCGCCAAACAGAAGCGTATCTGCGGTGAGAAAGGGCCGGTAAAGCTCCTTTAAAGTCCGGTAGGGGGCATAGAAGGCGCGGAGGATCCGGCAATTCGGATATTCCCCCCGGATCGCCCAGGCCAGTCCTTCCGTTGCAATGGGCGCTCCGATCAGGAGAAGGGTGCGGTTCCCTGTTTCATGTTCCACCGGCTTCTCTGGCGGGGCCCCCTTTGCCGCCGTGGAGAAACGGGACAGCCATCGCTCCAGTCCATAGCGTTCCAGCGGCAGGCCGCAGAAATAGGGGATTCCATAGTCGGCCTCCATTTGCCGTGCCGCCCCCAATCCTTCGGCCGTCACCACCCAGTTCAGGGCCGGCGCAGACCGGAGCTCTCCGCCCCCAAAACCTTCCTCCCCCCAGACACAGACCTGATACCCCCGGGTGGTCAAAGCCTCCGCCCCGAGGCGCAGCGGCTGTCTGGAGCCCAGCGCGAGATCGGAATAGCCCAGAATAGAGATCCTCTGGTTGTCACGCCCCTCCGGGCGCCTCCAAGTGGCCAGATTCCGCAGGGCCCGGTCCACGCCCACTGGTGCGGACTCAAATCCGGTGCAGGGGAACCTGAGTACCGGGACCCCCCGCTCGGCCAGACTCTCCTGTATCCCGGTATAGTCCATGCCGAGCAGTTCGGGAATTGCACTCCCCATAAGGCCGCAGAAAGCGCGGCCGCTGTGCGCAAAGCCTCTCGCAATTCCGTTGACTGCCGCTGCCTCGCAGCCCGCGGCCAGCTCCAGATCATCAAACCGTGAATGTTCCAGACGCAGTCCGGCGGTGGCGTCGTCCCCCAGTGTCAGACATCCGGTGCATCCTCCGGCAGTCAACAGAAAGGGGTAGGCGTCCCAGCTCTGGAGAAGGGACGCCACTCCGCTGAAATCCGGCGGCAGAACGGGCAGCGGCGCGCTGCCCCGGGGAATTTCCCCCACAGGCGGGGGAAAGGTGGACAGAATTTGCTCCAACTCTGCCACGGCATTCCGGGTGCGGGCCACCAGAGGCCCCCGCAGCAGAATCCGGACGGGAAGGCCAGCCTGCTCCGCAACCTGTTCCAGATCGCATTGCGTCAGCACCTCGGCACAGGAGGCGTAGAGCACGACCCCGCCTACGCCGGGGCGGCGTGCGGCCTCCCGAAGCCTGGCTGCCAGATGCTCCGCTGCCTGGCCGGCGGCGTAGTCCGCCCTCGTCAGCGGGCAGGGCAGGAATTGGTGGAGTTTCCCCAGCTCTGCCGCGCGCAGGTAAAGCGCCCGCACACAGGCCAGAGAACCGGCAGCCGCCAGAAGAAGGTCTCCCCTTTGCCAAATGCGTTCCGGAAGGGTCATAAAGTGCTTCCCGCCCCCCTCCGCCGAATAGACTTCCACACGGCAGGCGTCACGCAAGCCCCTCCACCTCCTGTTCTGCTGCCCGGCGGCAGAATGCCTCCAGTGCCTCGTCCCCCAGTGGCCGGGGGCTGGTGGGCTGGGTATCCCAGAGCCGCTGGGCCAGTTCCAGAAAGCGCATGGCCGCCGCCCCGTCCGGTTCCAGATGGTGTACGGTGGTATGCAGATAATCCGCTCTTCGGAGCTGGCGGTCTTCCGGCAGGATACCGACGACTCTGGTCCCGGATTGCTCTGCGAAGGAGCGTACCAAGGCATCCTCTCCCGCTCCGTGGCTGCGGTTTTGGATCAGCCCGCCCAACAGGGGAGCGGCGCCGGAATAGCGGGCGACTCCGCGCATGATGTTGTTGGCGGCGTAGAGCGCCATGAAATCGGCAGAGGTGATCAGGTATACCCGGTCTACAAAATGTTTTCGCATGGGCACTGCGAACCCTCCGCATACCACATCGCCCAGGACATCGTACACCACCACGTCCCAGGGCTCCTCCAGAATGCCGAGCCGGTTGAGCTCGTCCGCCATGGCGGTGATGCCCAGGCCGGCGCACCCCGCGCCGGCCTGGGGACCTCCTGCCTCCACACAGGAGACGCCGAACGCCCCGGGAAAGACAAGCTGCTCCCGGGCTAGAAGCTCCTCCGACCTCCCCAGAGTCTCCAGCACAGTTGGGATTCGTCCCGACGTCAGGCAGCGGGTAGAGTCCGCCTTGGGGTCACAGCCGATGTGAAGCACCCGTTTCCCCGTTCGGGCAAAGGCCGCGGAGAGATGGGCGGCCACGGTGGACTTCCCGATCCCACCTTTTCCGTAAAACGCAATACGCAACATCTTGACTTTCTGCGCCTCCCTTGCATGTTGTCTGTAATTTTTAATTATATCACAGCGGAGACATCTTCCACTATTTCCATTTTCCCTTATTGAATATTGGTTTTTCCGATAGCAGATCTGCCCGTGCCTGCGGCTTCCCTGGGGGATCTGCTTGACTTCCGTGGGAAAGATTGCTATGATAATATCCACAATAAAATATTGTTTTTCGTCAAGTGTCCGCTTTGTTTGTGCGTTTCAGCGGAGAAAAGGGAATCGGGTGGAAGTCCCGAGCGATCCGGTCACTGTGAACAGGGAGCACTTTCACATATGCCATTGTGTAAATTACACGAGAAGGCGTGTCAGTGCGGCGATCTGTGAGCCAGGAAACCTGCTTGATGAAGTATGTTGATGCTTCCGGTCAAGGCCTCTCGACACAAATGGGACAGGTGATTTCCGCTGGAAACCCGGAAACGCTGTTTGTGCGAAGCGGACCTTTAATGGTCTGCTTTTTTTCCTCTTATGGGGTCTGACTCTGGAAGACGGCCGTGGAACCGGCACATTTTCTGCATCCGCAGGACTTGCGCGTTTCCAGATATAAGTTGGACCGAAAGAAGGAGGATTCTATGAATCTGAAAAAACGCCTGACTGCTGCGCTGCTGAGCGCGGCACTTGCCCTGTCTCTGGTGGCCTGCGGCAGCCCCGCCACCCAAGAGAGCCCCTCAACTGCCCCCTCCCCCAGCGCGGAACCCGCATCCGCCGGTCACACCGCAGACGATATGATCGTTTTGGCTGGTGCCCGTACTCTGGCCCCTGGTCTGGAGGATGTCTATTTCTCCCACAAGCTCCTGGGTGCATGGGAACCGCTGATCTCCGTGGATGAGAGCGGAAACCCCATGGGGGTGCTGGCTGAGAGCTGGGAGCGCAACGAAGACGCCACTGTTTGGACGTTCCACCTTCGGCAGGGCGTTAAGTTCCAGAATGGAGAGGACTTCAACGCTGATATCGTGGTGGAGAACTTCAACCGTTACAAGCTCATGGAGAGCGGCTATTCCCAGTATACTACATTCAAGGTGGACGAGCTCTACCCCGGCCTCATTGGCTGTGAGAAGGTCGACGACTACACCGTCAATGTCAGCTTTACCGACCCCATCCCCCGGCTGTTATTTAACATGAAGGACACTGCAAGCTGTATTTTCTACCCCGGCTCCTGGGACACGGAAACCGGGTACTTCACTGAGCAGCCTGTCGGCACTGGCCCCTATATTATCAAGGATATCAAAGAGGATGAGTACGTTGATATCACTGCTTTTGACGGCTACTGGGGAGAGCCCGCCAAAACAAAGAATATCCGCGTGCGCATCATCACTGACCCTCAGGCCCGCTATGCCGCCTTGGACAGCGAGGAGGTCATGGGGGTGCTGGACCTCGGGGCTATGCCTGCCGCCCTGGGGGACGAGCTTCTCAAGGATGACCGCTTTGCCATGGCGGTGCAGACCTCCAATATTACCCATATAATGCTTCTTAAGGGTGAGGGCACCAAATTTTCCGACATGCGTTTGCGTCAGGCGGTAAGTCTGGCCATTGACCGTCAGCTTATTGTGGACCAGCTCTGGGGCGGCTATGCCATGCCAACGCAGAACCTGATTAACCGTATGTGCCCCGACTGGGTAGAACTGCCCGTAGAGTATGATATGGACAAGGCCAAGGAGCTGGCCCGTGAGGTGCTGGGGGACGAGCGCCTTCCGTTGGATATGTATACCCGCTCTCTGTATCTGGACCGCGGCCCTTATAAGGAGATGATGGAGTATATCCAGTCCCAGCTTTCCCAGATCGGTATCGATGCCACCGTGAATGTGATTGACTCCTCTACTTACTCTGAGATGTCCAAGGCCGGTGAACTGGGGGCAAACTTCATGACTCATGGTATGTCCAACCTCAATGCCTACCACTTCCTGGATATCTATATGAGCAGCGAAGGGTCTTACAATAAATCCCAGCATTTGGCCTACAGCAACCCCCACGTGGACGAGCTGCTGGCCGAGATGAAGACCACCCTGGACGACGACCGTTTCCATGAGTTGGCCGTGGAGCTCCAGGAGATTGCCAACACTGAGTTGCCTGTTATTCCTCTGTTCTACGACACCAGCAACCTCATCTACAATCAGGAGCAGATTACAGGCTACGAGGATTTCAGTGACCATTTGGATCTGAGTCATCTTTCCTGGGTGAACGCGCAGTAACCGCCACACCGCGCCAAAGCTGTGCTTTGGCGCGGTGTTTTTCAAGGGAGGAATTTCATTGAATCAAACCCTGCGCTATACCGCAAAAAAAATATTGTGGACAATTCCCATTCTGGTCGGCATCACCTTTCTGGCCTTCGGTCTGGGGCTGGTTGCACGGGGAGACCCCGCTACCAATCGGGCCAGCGCCGATCCCAACTATATCCCCACTGAGGAGGAAATCCAGGAGCTCCGGGCGGAAATGGGGTTAGATGATCCCATTTTGGTGCAATACGGGCGCTGGATCTGGAACGCAGCCCACGGTGATCTAGGGGAATCCTATATTGACGACAAGCCGGTGCTGGGTGAGATTCTCCGGCTGCTGCCCAACACCCTCCTGCTGAGCGGAATGGCGTTGCTGGTCATTACTGTGGTGGGGCTTGCTGGCGGCCTGCTGCTTACACTGTTCCGGGACAAATTCATTGACCTGCTCGGGCGAGTTTTACTGGTGTTTCTGATGTCTATTCCTGGTTTCTGCCTAGCCTATTTTATGATCTGGCTGTTCGCCCAAAAGCTGCGTATCTTGCCCACCAGCGGCGCGGAGACACTGTCCTGCTTCCTCATGCCCTGTCTTGCTATTTCCATCGGCTCGGCCTGTGTGGTTATCCGGCTGCTTCGCTCTTCCATTCTGGGGGAGCTTAGCAAGAATTACATTCTGACCGCCCAGGCCAAGGGCCTGCGGAGGGGCCAGCTCATTTCCCGTCATGCACTGCGAAATTCTCTAGTTCCCTCCATTACTTATATCGCCAATACCTTCGGCGGTCTTCTGGGAGGCTCCATGATCACGGAGAGCGTATTTTCCGTCCCAGGAATCGGAAGCTACGCCCTCACCGCCATCAATAATCGGGACTATATCGCCATACAGGGCTATGTGCTTTTTACCGGTGTTGTCTTTGTTCTGGTCTGCCTGCTGGCCGACCTGATCTGCGCCTGGCTGAACCCGCAGATTCGATTGGGGGGCTGAGCATGCGTGGTAAAAAAGTCTTGTTCATCCTTTCACTAACTGTGCTTGTTCTTTTCCTGCTGGTAGGGGTCTTTGCTGATTTTCTGGCACCCTGCGACCCCAACGCGGTGGATATGGCCAACGGCCTTGCCGCCCCCTCCACTGAACACTGGCTGGGTACCGACCATATCGGCCGTGATCTGCTGAGCCGGCTTATCTACGGCAGCCGCTCTTCTGTGTTCATCGCTTTCTTCGCCACCGGATGCACTCTGTTGCTGGGCATGACTATCGGCCTGGTGTCCGGTTATCTGGGGGGATGGATAGATCAACTGATTCAGGCTGTGGTCAATATCTTCCAAGGAATCCCCAGCGCCGCTTTTGTGGTCGCCATCCTGGGACTGCTGGGCCCCGGTATGCGCAGTCTGCTGATCGCCATTGTGGTCAGCTCCTGGGCTGGATTCTCCCGTATTGTGCGCAATCAAGTTCTGGAGATCCGCGAGCTGCACTATATCGAGGGCGCACGGGCCATGGGCGGCGGGAGCTTCTATATCATGCGGCGCCATATCCTGCCCAATATCTTGCTCCCTCTGCTGGTTCTAATCGCCACACGGATCGGCTCTACGGTGCTCACCGTGGCCGCCATGAGCTACCTGGGCCTGGGCCTGCGGGCACCCGCAGCGGACTGGGGGATCATGATTAACGACGCCAAGCTCTACTATGTGAAGGATTTTCTTGTTCTACTGGCCCCTGCGGCCTGCCTGACTCTGTTCTGCCTGAGCATCAACTTGATTGCTGATTATCTCCGGGACTGCCTTGACCACGATGACGGCGCGGCCCGCATGCTGTAAAGGGAGGACGCACATGGAACTGTATACAAAGGACCTCTGCGTCCGCTTTGCTACCCGTTCGGGTGATATTCCCGCCGTCAACCATGTCTCCCTCGCATTTTCGGAGCGACAGGTCACCGGCATCATTGGAGAGACGGGCAGCGGCAAGTCTGTGCTGGGCCTGTCTATTCTCGGACTGCTTCAGTCCAACGCCTCTGTCACCGGACAGATCTTTTTGGGAGAGCGGGAGCTCACTGCCCTGTCCGAGCGGGAGCTGTGCACAGTCCGCGGCAGAGAGATTGCTCTGGTGGCTCAGAACCCGGCCACCTCATTGAATCCCAGCGTGCGGGTGGGACGCCAGATCGAGGAGGTCTTCCGTCTGGCTGGAAAAAGTACCCCAGACTGCCGGAGACTCACGCTGGAGCTTCTCAGGCAGATGGCCTTTTCCGACCCGAAGCAGATTGCAGGTGCCTACCCCTTCGAGCTCTCCGGTGGCATGCGCCAGCGTGTACTGACAGCCATCGCTGTGGCTGCACGTCCGCAATGGCTGATCGCAGATGAGCCCACCAAGGGACTGGATGCAGTGGTGCGCAATCAGGTTTACGACACCTTCTGTATGGTACGGGACCAGTACCGCGTCGGCTTTATCGTCATTACCCACGACCTTCTGCTGGCCCGCAAATTCTGCGAGCGTATCGTTGTCATGTACTGCGGCCGTGTCCTGGAGACCAACGCGGCGCGGGAACTGTTTGAGCACCCTAGGCACCCCTATACCCAGGGGCTTATCGCCTCGCTGCCCCACCTGGGCATGAAGCCTATGGCGGGCTTTTCTCCCGCCTTTACCGACCAGCCCTCCGGCTGCGTATTCCATCCCCGGTGCCCTTACGCGGAGGCTCGTTGCCGGCATACAGAGCCGAAATCCATCCCCTGTGGAGAAGGGAGCGTGTGTTGCCATCGCTACGCTTGAAGTCCAGCACCTCTCAAAAAGTTTTCACTCCAACCGCCTTCGCGGACGCACCCACAAGGCGGTGGACGATGTTTCCCTCGCCATCGGGCCCGGACAAACTTATGGGCTGATGGGGGAGTCCGGTTGTGGCAAATCCACTTTGGGTCGGATGATTACCCGGCTTCTCCCGGCCTCCTCCGGGACAGTTCTCTATGACGGGACGGACCTCTTGGACATTCCTCAGCGAAAGATGCTCCCCTACCGCCGGCGCATTCAGATGCTTTTTCAGCACCCGGACACTTCGCTAAATCCGCGGATGACAGTGCTGGACAGTCTGCGGGAGCCCTTTCTGCTCCACGATCTGCCCGGCAAGCAGGATATGGATGAAATAATTCGCGCCCATATCGAGCCCTATGGCATTCAGCCGGAGCTGCTGGAGCGCCGGGCCTCCCAAGTCAGCGGCGGCCAGATCCAGCGCATTGTGCTGGCACGCATCATGCTGCTCCAGCCTGAGTTTATTGTACTGGATGAGCCCACTTCTATGCTGGATGTGTCGGTACAGGCCCAGATCATGGATCTGCTACACCAGGTTCAGCTCCGAACCGGAGTATCGTATCTTCTCATCTCCCACGACCTCGATCTGCTGCGCCACGCGAGCAGCCGGATTGGCATCATGTACCGGGGAAAGCTGCTGGAACAAGGGGAGACAGAGGCCGTACTGAATGCCCCTACCCACCCCTATACCCGGGAACTGATTGAGAACTTTTCCTATATGAGGGATTAAACGCCCATTGGGAGGTGACCTCTGTGACGCTTCAAAATCTAAAATATGTGGTTGCAGTGGCGGAGCACGGTTCGTTTTCTGCGGCCGCCAAGGCCCTTTACATCTCTCAGTCCACCCTGTCCTCCGCAATCAAGGAGCTGGAGGCCGAGCTTGGAACTCAACTCTTCCTGCGGAGTAACCGCGGTATCCAGCCCACCCCCGACGGGGAGGACTTCCTGCGCTATGCCCGCGAAATTGTGGAGCAGAGCCGCGCCCTGGAACGGCGTTATCGCCACCGGAGATATGCGCCTACACGGTTCGCGGTTTCGACCCAGCGGCTTCCCTTTGCCGTCCGGGCATTCCAGAGATTTATGGAGCAGCTCTCCTGGAACAGCTATGATATCGCCATCCGGGAGTGCCCAACCTATACCATTATTAGTGACGTGGCTGCTGGAAAAAGTGATGTGGGGGTGGTGGCCCTGCACGACCAGTACATTCCAGCACTGGAAAAGACCTTTGAGATAAACCATGTGACTTTCACCGAGTTAGAACGCTTGCCAACGTATGCCTTCCTGCGTAGAAGTCACCCTCTTGCGAAGCGGGACAAGGTCAGCATGGCCGAACTGCTCCAATACCCCTTCGTAACCTATGACCAGGAGGCGGATCGCTCTGAATACACCGAAGAAGTTGTGTTCCATCAGATTGCGGAAAAGACCGTTCACGTCTCCGACCGGTGCAGCAAGGTGGCGCTGGTTCGGTTTACCGATGCGTTCAGCATAGGTCCGGACCTGACCAACAGCAACGCCGATGCCTTCCACAGCGGGATGGGTGAGATTGTTGCCATGCCGGTAGAGGAGATCTCCGACTCACTCCATGTCGGATATCTGCTGCAAAAGAATGTGGCGGTCTCAGCCGCCATGGCAGTGTTTCTGGACTATCTGCGGGACGATATTATAGTGTTAAAGAAGACTCTTTAGTAACGTTAGATTCGTTTTTATTGAAGTGTCCGGCACAGGATCCACGGAAGACTGTATAAAAAATGCGCCGTCCGGCTTGAGCCGGATGGCGCACGTTTCTTTTGTTAGTGTAAAATTATCGTAGGCAAAAGAAAAAGGGAAACGGTGAAAACATCGCTTCCCTTGGGGCTCCAAAGTCAGTAGAATTGTGAGTTGAGAACAAACACCTACTGCAAAGGAGTCCCAAGGTAATGGTAACAAAGTTAGAGACACAAGGCAAGCAGATTTTTCAGTGGGGCGAGAAGTTTGTAGACATCGCCACACTGGAGAAAGCGGTGTACGAAGCCGTTCTCTCCCTCGGCCGCAATATCATGCGCCAGTGCATAGAGGAGGCGGATCGGACGCTCGCTCGGCAGCGGGACCGTGGGATGTACCGGGACAAGGGCTACCGGCCCACCACGCTCAAAACAGTGATGGGCGAGGTGGGGTACCAGCGCCATGTCTACCTGCTGTCCGGGGCCGCGGAGCAGCCCAGGGCAACGGTATACCTGCTGGACAGGAGCATGGGCCTTGACACGGTAGGCCCTTTCAGCGATACTGTGTGTATGATGGCGGTGGAAGCGGCCTGTGCGGTGAGTCACCGGACGGCAGCCGCCACACTCAACGATCTGACCGGGCTGAGCCTGAGCCACGAGAGCGTCTGGCGCATTGTCCAGAACGCTGGGAGCTGGGAGCAAGCCCGAGTGGACAGCCTGGCGGCGGCGGCAAAGGCCGAGTGTGGGTCTGGGACCTATGAAACGCCGGTACTGTATGAGGAGATGGACGGCGTGTACCTTGCTCTGCAAGGGAAAGACCGGCTGGAACACGGCCCCAGCAAAGAGATGAAGGTGTCTATTGCCTACTCCGGGATTTACGAGGACGCCAGCGGGCGGCGAAGCCTTGCCAACAAGGTTTCATACGCCAGCATGGAACAGGCGGAACACTTCCGCCGCCACGCCGAGGGTGTAGTGGCCGACTTCTATGCTGTGGACTGCGTGAAGCGACGGGTCTTTAACAGCGACGGCGGAACCTGGCTGCAACGGAATATGGTGCCTGGATGTACCTACCAGCTCGATTTGTTCCACCGGAACCGGGCTGTGCGTACCTGTGTGAATGACCCAGACCTCCAGGAAACCATCCTGGAGCTATTTCATGCACGTAAAGTCAAAGAAGCGATTGCTGTGGTGGAGGCATCTATTGAGAGCACACTGGATCCCGACGAACAAGAGAAGCGGCGGAAGCTGTTTACCTACTTCAACAACTACCGGAAATCCCTTATTCCATACTACCAACGGAGTGGAAGAAAACCCCCGCTGCCCAACGAGGGCCAGCAGCCCGCCCGGTGTGGGAGCATGGAGAGCAACATCTTTACCATTATTGGGAACCGGATGAAGCACAACCGCACCTGCTGGAGCGTGGCCGGGGCCAACAACCTTGCGGCTTTGCTCGCCTTGCACCGCACCGGCCATCTGCGGCGTGTTCTGCGGGATTGGACGGCCCACGGGGCCCCCTCTAAGCTATACACAATAACGGCTCCCATATCTGCAAAGCAAACCAACAAACAGATGAGTGAAATCTATATCCCACCGCATTTACTGTCTGCTGGTGACCTCCATCCAGCCGCGAAGTATTGCCTGACCAAATTCTTCCCGCTGTCCGAGATGCACACCACAGAATGACTGTGCTGGCTGAGTGCGCTTGGCCCGGTTTACGCCGAGGCCATTCACCTTGAACAACACTTTCTACTGGCTCCAATTTTGGTACCAGCACCCCTTGCCAACGATTTTGTTACACATACTTTCTTTTGTTCCATCTTGACATTCCGAGTGCACCCTGATAAAATAAAAAAACAAGTGAATATAGTTGGTACACAGGTGTCCATCCAATTGTGGTGGGTGAAAAGGGAAGCCGGGTGAGAATCCCGCACAAAGCCGTTGCTGTGTTGGCGGAGTGCCTCTCTGCTATGTCACTGGGATGTTTGTTCCGGGAAGACGGAGAGGTGCGTTTGAACGTCTGAGTCAGAAGACCTGCCTGTGTATAACGCACAAAAAAGCCTCCCCGGACCTGGGAGGGTGCAGTTTCAACCACAGTAGGAACCTGTGGAATTTGTTGCTGTATCCTTCAGGATACAGTTTTTTTGTTGCCGAATTCACTTGTCCCTCCTATTTCGTGCTGCTCCACACGGGACACGGGACTCTTCTGCAGGTCTCGCGTCATTTTGGAGCAATCGGCTGGAAGAAAAGGGCGCATAATATCGTGGGTAATATTATGTGTTCTTCCAGCCGGAACAAGAGAAGCACATGGCCTGAACCCGGCGCAGGGGTGAGAGTGTGCTTTTTATTATACCGCAGCGCTCGGCGAAAAGGCGATTATCAGGATCGCGAAATAGTGTTTGAAAAATTTTCCTGTTTACCCCTTGCATTTTAAGCGGAAAGTTGTATAATGAACTCAAAAGAAAGCCATTTGTAAAGTGCAAGTTTAACAAAAGATAGTTCTTTGAAGGGGATGGCTTCTGAGTTCTGCATGGGCAGAGTGGCATGCACCTTCCTGTAAAATTTAATATGAATCCGGCTTTTGTGGCAAATGCGCGACCCGACTCCCGTCAGGGAGCGGACACGCATCCTTGTTTCTGAACAAGGGAATCAGGTGAAATTCCTGGACATGTTTTGCAGCAGGAGCCGTGGCGAAAGCTACGGGGACGTGCAATTCAATAGCTGTGATTGTGGAGTATATCTGTTTTCTGCGAAAGCAGGTCACTGGCGGTCGTAATGGCTTAGCTGGGAAGGCGGCGGATATGCGCAGGCGGGCTTTAAGCCCGTCGGGACACATTAGTCAGAAGACCTACTAGGAGCTTACCCCCAATTCATTGGGGTTGCTCTGAGATAAATGCCAAATGTGAGGAGGGCACTGAATAAGTGGCCCCTTCTACCCGAAATGGGAGCAGAAGCGGACGCATATTTTGCGTCCGTTTTTTATTCGCAAGCTCGGGAGAAAGACGGACGTATCGGTATGCGTCCGTCTTTTTGTTTCGATTGCCCCAAGAGGTTTGCGGGGTAGCCGGATTGTGCCACAAGTCAGGAGGCTGTTTTGTGAACGGTAAGCATTTCATCGGCAACCAGCAGCTCAGCAGAAAGCTCATTGGGCGGACCAAGGAGGCGCTTCGTCAGCGAAACGTCCAGTTTGCCCAGGCGCATGGTGACGCCAGCGACGAAGCGCTGCTGGATTATGTCCGGAGCGAGGCGGCGCGCTTTGGCGGCTGGCAGAATGTGATCACGTCAGCAGGACTGCCCTCGCCGAAGAAGCAGAAGCCCACCTCCAAGCGGCAGATTTTCAAGGAGGAGTTCCGTTGCCAGGCGGAGAGCGGGAGTGCACAGAGCAACAGAACAGCAGCGAGCAATCCGGAGGAAGAAGGGGATCCCCTTCTTCCGTCATAGGGAAACCCCTATGACGATCTCTCTTTGAGCATTCAGCGGGCTATCGCCTGTCGCATATGGCCGGTACGCGGCTGACAATTGAATAACCCAGTACCAAAAGCGATATTCCGTGAGCGGAGTAGGCCAGGACGTCGGCAAGGCCGGCCGAGCCACCAACAGCGGAGAGACGTGGAGCAATGCGGGGCGGCAACTGCACAGGAACAGTATTGGTGTTTGGGCGGAGAGGATCAGCGGGAACGGGACAATCGGTGCGGCGGCCCCTGCGCTTTTTCCGGGAGCGCGGCGGCGGCCGCATTGACGGTTGATTAAAATGCGACTTCTCAGCGGAAGGAGGCGGTGAGAGTCAAAAAGAGTTGTAAACAGGAGTACAAGGGAAACGATCCAACGGAGAGACTTGAAGGAGGTTTACGTATGAAAACCAGAAAATTTACAGCGATGCTGCTGACCCTGGCTATGGCATTCAGCTTGCTGACGGTCAGTGCGGGAGCGGTAATGGACAATGACCATGACCGCATCAGCGTTGATACTGCAGGCCCTTTGTCGGTGGTATGGGATAGTGAAACCGTAGATTCCGAAGCTTATCACACAGGAGATATCGTGTCGAGTGAAGACGGCTACTATCCCTCCAGCTTCTACCTCTATGTAGACAGCGCCGAGGAGAACGGAATCACCGTTACTGGCGGCACCCTGTCTGCGCCTGTGGAGGAAACGGAGGGCGGCACCAAGTATTTGGTGACCAACAACAGCGGGGGCAGCATTGTGATTAGGCTGGCGAATGCGGCCCAGAGCAACAACGTCTACACGCTGACCTTTGCTGCGCCGGAGGGACAGATGGCCGGCGGCGCCATCACCGGAGTCTTGCAGGGGTATCTGCCGCTGGGCCAGTATGCCCGGGGCACGATGTGGGGCAGCCCTTATACCGACGGCAGCACGACGGCCGGCAGCACCCCCAAGGTTCTAGGCGGGTTCTCTTCTACCGGCGTCTCCTTGGGTGCCGGCGGCGGCTACGTCCAGTATGCCCTGCGGGACAGCGAAGGGAACCAGGCCTATATTGAAGATGACGCGAGCAATCCCTATGGCGTGGACTTTATCGTCTACGGCAACGCCTTCAACGGCAACCCTGAGGCGGCCTCTGTCCAGGTCTCCGAAGATGGAAAGACCTGGTATGAGCTGGCCGGAAGTTTGTACTATGACCCCAATACGCTTCGCGATGTGAACATCACCTATACCCTGAGCGGGAGCGATATTCAGTACAGCATCACGGATCCGAACGGGCGCAATCCCGGCGTTTCCTTCCCACTCACCGGGACGTTCAAGGCTGGCACCGCTGCGTGGTTCCCCACCACGGCGAACTACGGCGGCGTGTGGAAGACGTCCGCCGTCTCCAGCGATCAGACCGTCGGCGCTTCCGCCTTTAACGGCGCCAGCGTGACTTATACCGGCGTTACACTGGTAAAGGACACGGATACCACCGCGGACTATCAGTTTGGCTATGCGGATATCCATGTGAATGGCGGCAATTATGGTACGGCGATCAATCCCTACACCGCCGCGGCCACCACGCAGGGTGGGGATGGCTTCGACATTGCGTGGGCGGTAAAGCCGGACGGCACACCTGCGGGGCTTATAAGGATCGGTTATATCCGGGTATATACATCCGCACTGATGAGCAGCACGGATAACACCACCATCCCCACACCCGGTATCTTCGGTGAGACCTCCGCTGAGGTTTGCGGCATCTACGCGGTGACAGGGAGCGGCTCTGCCAGCATCACGGAGGATCTGTTTATTGCCGATGCAGCGACAGAAGAGAACGAGGTGAATACGAGCAACGGGGGGAGCCAGGTAGTGGCCGCTGGCGAGTACCGTCTGTACTCCGATATGGAGCGTGTGTTGCTCAATGGCGAGACGATTAGCGATGCTGCGGATGGGCATGTGTTTACAATGGCAGCCGGAGACATGTTACAGATCATCACGCAGACCGGAGAAGAGGCCCCGTATATTACTGTGCTGATTTGCCAATAAAAAATGGATATGGATAAAATAGGAAAAGTGAGCGAGCGTCCTTTTGGACGCTCGCTCATCTCATTTATTTTGATTTTGACAATCCTGCTTGGGTTTTTACCGACAACTGCTTTTGCCGCCGAGACCATGACCGTATCGGACCCAGATGCTTTGGAGCAAATTGGAACTATAACAATTGAAGGAAATGATTATAATTTATACCGCCTTGTAGTAGATACTGTACAATATAATGCGATTGAGTTTTCGGATGCGTCAAGCTGCGCAATTACGACTGTCGTGCCAGTTATGGGTAAGAAACCAGCAGCTATAGGTGCGACAAACTTGATTAACGTGGCACCTGATTCGGAAAATTACTCGAAAGGTGAGGCCCTTTATCAAAGCAGTATTTCATCCAATCTGTCTGAAGAAATTTTAGATGGACTAAGAACAGACACAGACAAGCTTGGATACTACCTATATACTGTTAAACGGGGTAAAATTAATACCATAATTGGTGTCCTTATTTTGGAATGGCCAGAGGCATCGCAAGAAGTCGAAGGAGCAAATAAAGATGAGCTTCAACGTGTCATTGCTGGGGCTGGCTTAATAAGTAGTAGTGATTACTATCAGGCTGAGGATTATTACAACGGGAAGACAACGAGCAGTGACGGCTTTTGGCAGGACTTTCAGACGGCACTAAAAACAGCAAAGGAGATTTTAGATAATATAACTGCAACACAGGAGGATGTGAATGGTGCCACAGCTTCATTGAATGCGGCCATCGCCAACCTGATCCCTGCTAACCAGGTCAACGCCACTGTCCTGTATGAAGCCATCCAGGAGGTGGAAAGCCGAGGGTACCGGCAGGAGGACTATACGCCGGAGACCTGGACTGCGTATAAGACAGTCTATGAGAAGGGCAAAGCTTACCTCGCTTCCCTCTATGACCAGGATGGGAACCCCACAACGGAGAACAAGGCTGAGCATCAGGACACTGTGGAGCAGTACGCGGAGGAGCTGCTGGCTGCCGCCGGCGATCTGGACGCTGTTTACAACGGCGGCGATGAGGTGACCAGCGCGTCGATCTATCAGCGGTCGCTTGCCGGTATGCTCGCTCAGTTCGCGGGCGCTTTGGAACATGAGAGCGGCTATACAGAGGAGAGCTTTACCGCGTTCCAGACGGCCTACCAGGAAGCCCAATCCTACTATCAGCAGCACGGTCTGGTAGGGACGTCGGTGTCCGCTTCTGTCCTGAATGGATATCAGAGACATGCGGCGGCGCTGTGGTCGGCCTACTACGAGGGGCTGGAGAGCGCGAAGGAAACAATTTCTGTCTCCCTCCGCGTGGCCGACAGCCAGGTTGCCTACGACCTCGCCAGCCCAGACGGAGCGGAGCTGGGACTCCCGCCCTCGGAAGGCATCTATGAGAACCCTGACGTCTCCCTGAGCGGTGCGGGCCGCACCGTTGCCGGACTGGTCGCGTCAGCCGGGCTCCAGCTGCAGGTGAAAGGCAATTCCTCGCTCACGTCAAACCGCCAAACCACGGTCGCGGTCTTCGTCAACGGCATTCAGCTCCGGGATGCCGGATTAAATCCGACACAGCTCGACGGAGTGGCCGTAAATCGAGCGAAGTGGGGCGACATAAAGCTCCGGGACGGCGATGAAGTTGTGATCCTGTTCGCCCCCGCTCCCATGGACAGGGAATACAGCGCCATGGGCGTAACGGCGTATGTCAACACGACAGACTTCTGGGGCCTGCTGTCGTTTGAAGACCATGCGGAGACCGTGGCAGAGGGCGAGGCGCTTACGCTGAAGGTGACCCGAACTGGAGGCTGGGTGGGAAGCTACGACGGCCGCTCTGCGCCGTTCAACGGCGCCCGCCTGCTGGCAGTGAAGCTGGATGAGAGAGGAGCGCCGTCCGGGGAGTACCAGCTTCTGGAGGGGATCACCGACGCAAGCGGGACGGTGACCACGCATCTCAATGAGGCGGGCCAATATGTGCTGGTTGCGGCGAATCCGGAATCCGTGATATTTGACCAGACGGCCAGCGGCGCCCAGCACCAGTACGCATCGCTGAACGCGCCCGCCCGGACCACAGTGACGGTCACCCCTCTGAATGAGGAAGAACTTGCGGCGGCGAAGGAAGCGCGCAAGAGCCTTCTGGCTGCGGTGCTGGCCGGATGCAACGCCACTGAGTTGGGAGAAGCCGTCTACGCCCAGGTCCAGGCGGCCCATGATGCGGGAGTGCAGGCCATCGAGGACGCGACAAGCCTTAAAGCGGCCGAAGACGCGCTCTCAAATGCGCTGACCCAAATCGAGAGCCTGGTGGAGAACGCGGAGAAATCCAATGAGGAATCTGTCTCTGCCATGCGGAAATACCTGGCGAAGCTCCCAACAGTGGCACAGATCGGGGAGGGACTCTTCCTGCAGAGCGACATCTCCACCATGCAGGAGGCGAGTTCCCACTATGCCGGAATGACCGGCTACCAGAAATCACAGCTCACCGGCCAGGAACAGGCACAGTGGGAGGCTCTGGTAGAAGCCTATGGTGAGGACGGAAGCAACCTGCCGGAAAAGACCTTTACGCTGACCTTTGAGTTCATTGGGCAGGAGGGATCCAGTGACCCATTCAAGAGCTTTTTGGCCCTTAAAAACAAAGGCTTTCGATATGCGAACGTCATTGAACTCTCGCCCAATGATGAGTGGTGGGTATATATCCGTACGGAAACCGGCACTGCATTGAATGAACTGGACTATGAGATCTATCGTGTGGAGTCCACGGGGGCGACACTGAGCGAATTGAGGCTGGATAGGCCCCCAACCGATCCGAAAGGCGGATACAACAAGGGTTGGGAAGGGGTTGCCCCTTTCTACTTCGCTGACTCCACATCAGCGTTCATGCCGAGGAACGATGTGACGATCACATTTTATATCCGAGGCAAAACATCGGTGGAAAGTCTGCGCAGCAGTGCGCTGGATCAACTGTCAGAGGCGTTCAATGGCTATAAGCGGTCTGATTACAGCGATACAAACTGGAAGACACTGACATCTGCGTATGACGAGGGCGTGTCCAAGATCAATGCGGCGGAGAACGCCGAAGCAATAGAAACAGCCTTGAGCGATGCCCTCAATGCGATGAAAGCCGTTGAGACGCGCGTTTCCAGCGGAGAGTTCGGCAGTGTGCATGTGACCGTTGAGAACACCACTTACGCGGACGGCTCTTTCTATCAAAATGGCGGCGCCTTTGTAGAGGCGGAGGTCGAGCTTTGCAGTGATACCACTATGATGACTGCTGTGTTGGAAGCCCTGTCCGAGAACGGTTATGGTTGGAACAACGGGAATGACACGAGCGTCACTTACATCGAAAACATCTATAAAGATGTAAATCAGAATGGGCAGTGGGACAATGGCGAAGCCAAACTTGCGGCATTTGACGGCAGTGTGAGTTCCGGCTGGATGGGCGTGCTCAACGATTGGTTCACCAACTACGGATTTTCTTCCTATGCTGTTTCAAATACGGATCGCGATTACCGCCTGGTTGACGGAGACGAGATCCGCGTGATGTTCACGATGGACGGGTACGGAGACGATCTGGGCGGAACCTGGGGCAACGGAGACACCAGCCTCAAGGAACTAGAGGTCACCGGCGGTACGCTGTCGCCATCCTTCGACGGGGAGACCACCAGTTATGCCCTGACCCTGGACGGCGGAGATGTGTCGGTCACACCTACAGCGGCAAACAAAAATTTCCTGGTCAAGACATTTATTAATAACAAAACCACGGCCAACAATGTGGAGTACTATCGCCGTGGTGAAAATCTACCGGTCCAGCCAGGAGACACCATTTACATCGGTGTGGGCGAATACAAGTGGCCGTCCATGAACAACCAGTCCGGCAACACGCTCCGCTATACCGGCACCTGGTACACCATCCAGGTCTGCGAGAGCGGAGCGAAGGGAATCCAGGCCAGGATCGACGACCTGCCGGATAAGTCAGAAATCACATATAGCAACTATAAAAGCTTCCAACAGACGGTCAGTGCGCTACAAGCGGATTATAATGCACTGCCGGACAAATCACAGGTTTCTGCTGCTAAACTGACAGCAGCGGCGGAGCAGATCCAGTTCTTTGCGGCTATTGACAGCGTAAAAACTCAGATCGCCGACCTTCCCACTGCCGTAGAAATTACGGAGAATCCTGAGGCGCACCGTTCAAAAGTTGAAGCTGCAAAAACGGCTTACGAGGCATTGGGTATCAGCGGCCAACTTTATCTGAAGGCAGCGGAGGTCGCCCGTCTCAACGAGGCGGTGGAGGCCCTGGGCGGGAGCATATCGCCGGACGACGTGGCCGCAGTACAGGCGTTTAACGATCTGGTGGAAGCGATTGGGGAAAAAGTCAGCGCCGGGAGCAAGGATGCCATTGTAGCCGCCAGGACGGCATATGAGAACCTGACGGATGCGCAAAAAGCCCTGGTTGCAACCGCGCCGGATTCCTACAACACCCTCCTCAATGCGGAGGCCGCCCTGCCTGTGGTAGAACGGATCGCCGGAATCGGCACGGTTACGCTGGAGAGCGAGGCGGCCATCACCGCTGCCCGGCAGGCGTACACGGACTATGCCGGCAAGTTCAGCGGCAAGGACATGGTGTCCAACCTGAACGTGTTGGAGGCTGCCGAGGCCGCGCTGGAGATCCTCCAGGGCGGCGGACAGGGCACCTCCGGCTACCGGGAGGTCATGAACGGCGTTCTGGAATATTTGGAGCAGAACGTCAAAAATCCGATTGTCGGCTCCACAAAAGGCGAGTGGGCCGTCCTGGCCCAGGCCCGGGCCGGCACCCTGTCCGAAGACGTCCGGGCGGCATATCTGGCCAACCTGGCGGATTATGTGGAGACCCATGACGGCATACTGGACACCTCCAAGAATGGAACCATGCACACAGAGTACGCCCGTGTCGTAGTAACCCTAACCGCTTTGGGCATGGACGCCACACAGTTCCAGGTCAGTGACGGTAAAACCTACAATCTGGTGAAGCCGTTGCTGGACGAGGCCGCCGAAGGCAGCAGCTACACCTATCAGGTCTCTGAGCAGGGCAACAACGGCACCATCTGGGCTCTCATTGCCTTGAATTCCGGCGATTATTACCGGGATGAAGCGGGCAACACGGCCCGGGCCGCATGGATTGACCTGCTGATTGACAAGCAGCAGTCCAACGGCAACTGGCCCATCTATAACCCGGACCAGGAGAATGACGGCTCCGGAAGCCAACTGGGCGGCGTGGACGTCTGCGCCATGGCACTCCAGGCGCTGGCACCCTACTATCTCGACGCAGGTGAGTTCAACCGTCTGGGCACAGCGCACAGCCATGAAGATCTGCAGAGCGCTGTAAAAAAAGCTTTGGATTTCCTGTCCACCTCGCAGAACAGCACCGGCGGATACGGCAGTTCGGAGTCCAGCGCGCAGGTCATTGTGGCCCTAGCTGCGCTCAAGAAGGATGCGGGGAGCTTTGCCAAGGGCAGCATCAGCGTTCTGGCGGACCTGCTGGGCTACCGGAAGACGGATGGCGGATTCAGCCACACCTCTGATGGTCCCATCGACCAAATGTCCACCGAGCAGGCATCCTATGCCCTGGTGGCTTACGACCGCTACAAGAACAACAAGAAACCCCTCTATGACATGAGCGACGTGTTTGACGGTCCGACGGACGGTACTGATACCGACCACACCATCCACGCCTCGGCAGATGCCGGTGGCACCATCTCTCCCGTCGGTGATGTCACGGTGCCGGATGGGGCGAAGCAGTCCTTTACCGTCACGCCAAACGAGGGCTACCAGATTGAGGACATCCTCGTGGACGGGAAATCCGTCTGGGCCGGCGGTGCAACCGTGGCGCAGAAACTAGAACCGCCCGAATACCAGCTACCCACAGTTCCCGTTGAGGACGTGGAGCCGGAGGCCTGCGCCGACGGCATCCATGTGGGTGAGAACGTCGTCATCGGCCAGCGAGCGGCCACCTGCACAGAGCCTGGATACACTGGAGATACGATCTGCGGTGCCTGCGGCGAAGTGCTGGAGCAGGGCGCGGAAACCAGAACGGTTCCGCATCAGTACGGCGGCGCGTGGCAGATGGACGAGACGAGCCATTGGCAGGTGTGCCAGATCTGCGGCGCCAAAAGTAGCGCAGAACCCCATGTGTTCGAGCAGACGGAGGAGCCCGCTCCACCGGAGCTGGAGTTCCCGGAGCAGGGAGGCGCCACTCAGAAACCCACTACCGGCGAGGAAACCGAAGCGCCCGGGGCCGAACCGGAGATGCCCGATGCCGACGGACAACAGCCGGAGGAGACCGAGGGGCAAGATCCCGACACAATTCCTCCAGAAGGAGAATCCGATCCTGAAGTACCTGCCCCCGGAGAGGAAACCGGAGAAGACTCTGCCAACGAAAACGAGCCCCCGGCAGAGGAGCAGACCAAAATTCCGGAATCCGCCGAAGCCCCGGCCAGTGATGAGAGCCAGCCGGATATAAACCCCGGCAGCACGGGCGGGGAACTGGTCAGTGTTGTGGGAATCCACCCGATGCTCCTGATGAGCGTGGGCGCCGGTCTGCCCCAGACGGACGGGACAGCGGAGCCCCATGCAGAGGGGAGCGCCTGCCAGGTGTGCGGCTACAGCCCGGAGACGGGCGGCACGGCGGCGTGCAGCCACAGCGGCGGCACAGCCACCTGCACGGCCCTGGCGAGCTGCGACCTCTGCGGCCAGTCCTATGGCGATTACGCACAGCACGCCTTCACAGAGACAGCCCACAGCAGCGGGGTGCACTGGAACGTATGCGCCGCCTGCGGCCTGGAGGAGCTGTCCTCTCTGGCCCCCCACAGCTGGGAGCTGGACGCGGCGGCCTCCACGGAGACAATTTCCGTCTATGTGTGCCCGGACTGCGGCGCGGAGCGGACGGAGGCGGAATCTGCCGCCCCGACCACAGCCGCCAACGCCCTGGTCACCAGCGCGGACAGCAAATCCTACACCTACACCTTTGAGAACGTCACCGAGGACCACGCCATATCCGTCACCTTTGAGAAGCCCTCCCCTGTGATCGTGCAGGAGGTGACAATAAATGGCAATACTCAGACCGCGGTCATCGACGAAGCGGCGGTGCAGAAAGCGGTAGAAGCGGTGACTGCATCAGCGGCGGATACCATCACCATCATTCCCACGGCGGACAGCAGCAGCATTTCCTCGGTCAGCGTGGAACTGCCCGCGGGCGCGGCCCAGACCATCTCGGAGGCCAATGCCGGTGTGGAGATCCAGACGTCCAGGGGAACCGTCACCCTCCCCGCAAATGTCCTGGGCTCCATTGCCCAAAAAGAGACTGACGGGGAGAAGCTGTCCATCCATGTGGAGGAGAAGAGTCACAGCGCAATGGAGGACATAGTTCCCGATGGGACGAACCTCGCCGGTAGCGTGGCGGTGGAAGTGTCGGTCAGGGTGGGCAGCACAGAACTTACCTCTTTCGGTGGTCACGACCTTACCCTCACCATCCCCGTGGACAACAGCTTTACCCTGAGTAGAGAGTACAAAGTGCTGGTTATCAGCGATAACGGTAGCCATGAGATTCTTACCGGCACATGCCGCGTTTCTGACAGTGGCCGGGTGGTCAGCATCAGCGTGAACCACCTGAGCACCTTCATCGTCCTGGCAGAGACCACAGCGCAGACCTTTACCATCACGGCGACGGCTGGCGGCAATGGAGATATTGATCCGTTTGGCTCTGTCGAAGTGGATGCCGGCGAAGATCAGATCTTCCACATCACGCCGGACAACGGTTACGAGATCGCCACTCTGCGCGTAGACGGAAAGACGGTCGATCTGGACGAGCTGTACATCCGTTCGGACGGAAGCGCTTCCTATACCTTCTACGATGTGGATGCGAGCCACAGCATCCGCGCCACCTTCCAGCGTGGCACGGAGATCCCGGACTTTGGCCCCGTGGTAGGCGAGGTGTATATCAGCATTGAGAATAACACCTACTGGGGCGGAGACTTCACCGGCACCCTGGCGTCTGGCTGGTATGACTTGTGCGCCGAGGACACCATGATGACCATCGTACTCAAGGCCCTGGCCCTGGACGGCTACTCCTGGTGGGGTACCGGGGCCAGCGATACCGGAGGCTATGATATCACCTACCTGTCCGGCATCTATATGGATAAAAACGGAAATGGCCGGCGGGACAACAGCGAGCCCAGCTTGGCCGAGTTCGACGGTTCCCGGGGTGCCGGCTGGATGGGCACCCTCAACGACTGGTTTGTCAACGAAGGTTTCCAGTCCTTCCGGGTCGGAGGCCGCGGCACCTACGAGCTGGCAGACGGCGACTACCTGAACATCGTGTTCACCCAGAACCTGGGCGAAGATGTGGGGAGTCTCTGGGGCAATTCGGACACTAGTCTGGAGGACCTGCACATTAGCGGCGGGAGTCTCGCCCCCCGTTTTGACGGCGATACCTTGGAGTATACCCTGAGCATTACCGGGAACAGTGCGCGGGTCACCGTGACGCCCACCGCGGTCAACAAGAACTACATGGTTAAGACCTTCCTGAACCGCTACAACCGCGACTCTGCCTTCTACAAGCGCACGGAGAGCATCACAGTCAAGCCCGGCGACATCCTTTACATCGGCGTAGGCGACCCATCGTGGCCTTCTATGAACAACCAGAGCACGGAGGCCATTGACTACGAGGGTACCAAGTATACCATTACCGTGGTGAACGGCAACAGCGCGGAAGCGGTCATTGGGATGATCAAGGCAGTGCCGGAGATTACCTATGCCAACTACAAGACCCAGGCATCTAAGGTGTCGGCGGCGCGGGCGGCCTATGACGCGCTGACCCAAAAGGCGAAGGCTGAGATCAGCCAGACCCTCTTGAATAAGCTGGAGGCCGCCGAGGAGAAAATCGAGTTCTATGAGAAGATCGACGCAGCCAAAAAGCTCCTAAAGGAGCTGCCGGCGGTTAACAAGAACAAAGTCCCGACCAGTAGCCTGATCCGTCAGGTGCGGAAAGCCGCAGACGCATATGAGAAGCTGAACAGCAAGCAGCGGGAGTACATTACAGCAGAGGACGCAGGGCGGTATGAGGCCCTGCGGCTGTGGCTGATAGAGTCCGGTGCGGTCGGGCAGAATGAGCTGCCTGTCATTGACGGTAGCCTGACACTGCCAGAGCAGGACGGCGTTGAAGTTGTCCTGGAGCCCAAAGCGTCTGTGGATAATAGCGGAAACGCTTCTGCGGCAGTGACTGCGGCGGATCTCAACAAGCTCCTGGACGAGGCTCTCGAGGCCGAGGCCAGCGTGCTGGTCATCGCCCCGACGGGGGCGGAACAGGCGTCCGCTATCTCTGTGGAATTGCCCCGATGCACCCTGGACAACGCCCTTGACGAGACGAACGCGGATCTGGCTGTACGGACGCCGCTGGGCGAGCTGTCCATGCCAAATCTCACCCTTGCCAGAATCCTGAGTGGGGCAGGCGGGCAGGATCTGACCGTCAATATGGCACGGCGCACCATCTCCCAGGCAGAGGCTCTGCTGAACGGCAGGGCGGACGTTACGGAAGAGCAGATGAGCGGTGCCTCTGTGGTGGAGGTGTCCCTTACCTCCGGCAACAAGTCCATCACCAGCTTTGGCGGCCGGTCCATTACCCTGCTTCTGCCCGTGAATGCCGGTGCATTCCAGGCGGGCCAGGCCTGCACCGTATACCAGATCAGCGGAGGCGGCGCGGTAGAGAAGTTGGCTGGCGTCTGCCTGAGCCGGAACGGCGGGCTTTGGGTAAAGGTCAGCACGACCCAATTGGGCACCTTTGTTGCAGTACCGCCGGAACAGCCGGTGCAGCTCCCCTTCACCGACGTGCGTGAGGGAGACTGGTTCTACGACGCAGTGGCCTATGCCTATACCAACGAGCTCTTTAACGGCACCAGCGCCACCACCTTCTCTCCCAACGGCACCATGACCCGCGCCATGCTGGTTACGGCGCTGTGGCGGCTGGAGGGCGAGCCTGCGGCGGCTGGCACATCCGGTTTCCCGGATGTGAAGCCGGATGCGTGGTACACCGAGGCTGTGGATTGGGCCAGCCAGACTGATATCGTCAGCGGCACAGGTGCGGGCTTTGACCCGGAGGGCAGCGTGACCCGTGAGCAGATTGCCTCCATCCTGTATCGCTATGCGAAGCTCAAGGGCTGGGATGTAAGCAAAACGGCCAATCTGCAGGATTTTGCCGACGGTACGGATACCTCCGCTTGGGCAACCCGGGCTATGGAGTGGGCCTATGCGGAGAAGCTGATTACCGGAAAGGATGGAAAGTGTTTAGACCCGCAGGGCCAGGCCAGCCGCGCTGAGGTTGCCACCATTTTGATGCGCCTTCTGGAGAGTAAGGCAAAGAACGCCTGAGATGCCGGAAGAAACTATGAAACCCCCGTTCGGCTCCGGTCTGTAAACCCAGGCCGAGCCGCATGGGTGCTCCCCCTATCCACCCAGTAAGGATGGAGGGAGCACCTTCTTACTTGAGCAGGAGCCCGGCAGACCGAATTTGGTCTGCCGGGCGGCCCAGCCCACAATTAAACAGAGATGCAGTCAGGTGAAACTCCGGGAAACCGGTACGGGCCTGCCCCCGCCGTCTAGTCGGCAAGACCTGATTGTGAAGAAATGGGTGGGATATACAAATGTAAGGCACGCTCACCCAAGGGGAGGGCGTGCCTTTTACTTGTTGAGGTGAGCGGTATCATGCTCAAAGAGCAAAAGCTGACGGAAAAAGAGCTGCGGGGATACCGCCAGTGGCTCTCAGAACTGGACGTGGAAAGCCGGGAAGAACAAGAAAGTTCAAGACAAACGGTGGATCCGGACATCTGGCGGGTATTTAATCCCGAAGGGAATATCGGCCGGCAGATTTATGAGAGCTATACGGATGAGGCGCTTTTGGAGGCCGTGGTTGGGACAATGGATCATCCAGGCCATAAGCCACGGCTGTATCAGCTCAGCCTAATACGTCAGGTTTATTTGAAACGGCGCTTTGGAAGTACCAATAAAGCGTGCTGGGCAGCCAAAGGATTTCGAAAAAGGCTGGAAGAGCAAAAGCGGTGGCCGCCAGACTGGCCGGAGCGGGTGTCCGCAGACAGATTCAGGGCGTATTGCGAACGGATTGGTTCTCCCTTGACGGAGCGGGAGTCAGAACTGGTAGAACGCATGTGCAAGTCTGTCAAAGAAAGCTGGCGGCCGCCGGGAGAAGAAGAAATCACACCAGAGCTTAAGAAGCTGTTTCAAAAAAAGCGATGTACCAATAAAAGGGCCATGGAGCTGATGGGCATACCTGTCCTTAGCAAGCTGGCCATGAAGCATTTGTGGAGCTATTGGCTCAGTGCCTGGAGGGAACCTGCAGGGCCTTCCGAAAGAAAAACAGGAGGAGACGCGGTCATATGAAGAAATGGAAACAGCGTGGATTCGCATTTGTGCTTGCCCTGTCCCTGACCACGGGTATGTTGACGGGAGCGCAGGCGGCCGTATCCAAAGAGACCTTGAACGAGGCGGTGCAGGATACCGCAGAATATATGTACCGCACCGTTCAGAACCCGCAGGTAGGGTCTATCGGCGGTGAATGGGCTGTGCTGGGGCTGGCCCGAAGTGGGTACGATGTACCGGACAGCTATTATCAGGACTACTATGCCACTGTGGAGGCCTATGTAACGGCCTGCGACGGCAAGCTGCACGATAAGAAATATACGGAGTATTCCCGTGTGATAGTTGCTCTCAGCTCAATCGGGAAAGATGCCAGAAATGTGGCTGGATATGACCTGACCAAACCGCTGGGCGACTACGAAAAAACGATTTGGCAGGGGCTTAACGGCCCAATTTGGGCGTTGATTGCACTGGATAGCGCAGGCTATCCCATGCCGGAGAACCCGGAGGCAAATGTACAGGCGACCCGTCAAATGTATATCGACCGCATTTTGGAGTGCCAGCTGCCCGATGGAGGGTGGAGCCTGTTCGGAGGAACAGAGGCAGCCAGTTCTGGCGATGGAATATCCGATCCAGACATCACCGGTATGGCTCTGCAGGCACTGGCCAAGTATCAAGATCAGCCGGAGGTAGCGCGGGCTACTAAGGAAGCACTGACGTGCATGTCGGAACAGCAGAGCGACGATGGCGGTTTTGCGTCCTGGGGGACGGCTAACTCCGAGAGTTGTGTGCAGATGATCGTGGCTCTGTGTGAGCTGGGCATCGAACTGGATGATCCTCGGTTTGTAAAGAACGGAAACACCATGCTGGACAATTTGATGACCTTCTACCGGCAGGGGGAGGGCTTCCTGCACACCCAGTCCGGCTCCGGGTCCAACCAGATGGCGACGGAGCAGGGCTTCTACGGCCTGGTGGCCGCCCAGCGGGCGGCGGAGGGGCGCAGCAGCCTCTACCGCATGTCCGACGCCCTCTCCATCCCCGACGCCGTGGAGACAGAGATGAGCGGGCAGGGACAGGGCTTGGAGGGCAAGGATCCCGCCGTGACCGCCCAGCCTATCACGTCACCGGGCAAGACCTTCCCGGACATCGCCTTCAGTGACCAGATCACCGCCATCGAGGCCTTGGCCGCCCGAGGCATCATTGACGGCAAGTCCGACGGAAATTTTGACCCGGATGGAAGCATGACCCGGGCAGAGTTTGCAACCATCGTGGTACGGGCCCTGGGGCTGACACCAGCGGACACCGGCGCCTTCGTGGACGTGGCCTCCACTGCCTGGTATTCCCCCTATGTGGGCGCGGCCAGCACATACGGCCTTATCAACGGCGTGGGCGAGGGCCGGTTCAGCCCGGACGGGACTATCACCCGGCAGGAGGCGGCCGTCATGGTGTCCCGCGCGGCGGAGCTGTGCGGACTCGAGACGGAGATGGATACCGCAGCTGTGCGGAATATGCTGGCGCAGTTCCCGGACTATATGAGCTCCGCGGAGTGGGCCAGGGCCCAGCTGGCCTTCTGCTACCAGGAGGGGATCCTGAGCCAAACGGAGTTGAACGTCCGGCCCCAGGACGCTGTGACCCGAGCAGAGGTTGCTCAGATGCTTTTCAACCTTCTGAGTAGCGCTGAGCTGCTCTGACGATTACAGAAAGGGGACGAAACAGTATGATGAACGTAGCTTGGTTCAAGAATCCGGATCATGTGGCTTACTGTAAGGAGGAGGAGATACTTCCAAAGCTCTCCCGGGAGCTGGGCATCAACGACCTGGCCCAGCGGGTGGAGGCGTTCCGGAAGGAGCCCTCACCTGAAGGGGAAAATATCAAGGGCCGTAAGCGCACCACTCTCAAGCTGATGATCCCCAATCTGACATTCTCCGAGCCCGTCGACATGGGAGAGAACGTGTGGATCTATATGGGCGACCTGTGCCCGGCCTACTGCCTGTACACGCCGTGGGAAGACAGTGAGGCGGCCGAATGAAGCTGACAAAAGGGAAAATCATTGCCGCTGTGGCCGTGATCGCGGTCCTGGCAGGGGCGTTCTGGTATGGCGGCAACGCGCCAGGTCTTCAGGGCTGGACGGTGCAGGAGCAGGAGAGCAGCGCAGTGCTGGAGGCCGCGCCGCCCGCCTCCGGTCCGGAGGAATCCATAGCGCCTATCGTGACACCTGGCGGGGAGGCGGAAAGCCCCCCGCCGACGGTGAGCGGTAGTCCGGTGCCGTCCGAGACCCCCCAGGAGACTGATGCCCTTGCGCCATCCCCAACACCCGGTGGGCTGGATGCCCGCCCGGGCGGTGCGGAGGGCGGCATGACTGCCCGGGAGAAGGTGGAGGCCGCGGCCGAGCTGGCGGGCGGCTCCTCCGCCGGTGTGGAAAAGGGCGACAAGGCGTACTCAGAGGCCAACGGCATGGAGATCAATCCGGAGACTGGAAAGGACAAGTATCTTACGGATCCAGTGCCGGAAGGAAAGCCTCTGCCGGTGGAGCCGCAGGATGTGGAGTTCTCCGATGTGACCCATACCTGTACGCTCTCTGTCCGCTGTGACACCATTCTGGACAACATGGACTGGCTGGATCCAGAGAAGGTGGAGCTGGTACCGGAAGACGGAGTCATATTCCCTACGACGACTGTTACGTTCTACGAGGGGGAGAGTGTGTTCAATGTGCTCCAGCGCGAGATGCGGAAGGCTGGCATCCACATGGAGTTCGAGGACACCCCCATGTATAACTCCGCTTATATTGAGGGGATTAACAACCTCTATGAGTTTGACTGCGGCGAGCTGTCCGGCTGGATGTATAAAGTGAACGGGTGGTTCCCCAATTATGGCTGCTCACGCTATCAGCTCAAAGAGGGGGATGTAATAGAGTGGGTCTACACCTGCGACCTGGGTGTGGATGTGGGCGGTTTTTATTCGACTGGAGAGTGATCTGAAATTCTTTCAGAGGGATAATGCTCATGCCGTATACGGTAGAGGCAAATGCAGTTGCCGTTCCTGTAAGAACCTATCTGAACGAGTGCGTGGTTGCGGGACGATTCCTGCACTACTGCAGGGAGTGTGGCAACTGCAATACCGGGAAGGCAGGACGTTTTCTTTCTCCTCCAATAAGGCGTGGGAACGCTATCCCTGCCGCTCCATGCGGAAGGGATGGAACTCAGCCGCCTGTTCCGCTATCGTCCGATGTATATGCTGGGCAGAGCGTGCGGAGATGCTTCACCATTTGGAGAACGGCGTTAAGGATTGCAGCAAATGCCTGATACCGCACCAAAGGGACAACTATGGCTATCTTGCTGGCCGCTTTCAAGAGATTGCCGGCGAGATAGCGAGGCATGAACAGGAGCCGCGGGCAGAGTAGGCCGAGTAGCGTGCATACCGGGAATGCCTCGCAACAGAAATGCACACCGGGTACGGCTGACTGCCGTACCCGGTGTTTAGAGGGGATGCCTTATCCGAAATAGAGATACCTTTTCCAGCTATCACCCAATAATAAATTTTCTGTATTTTGGAATGGTGATAGCCTTTACAATGTTTTTCATGCACCCGGTCAGCCTCGGCATTTCCCTTGGGTCGGCGCTGGCCTATGCGGTCTATCTGAGAGGGCGGAAGGCGATACGCTTCTCGCTTGTCTTTATGCTCCCCATGATGGTGATGGCCGCCCTGATCAACCCGGCCTTCAACCATGAGGGGGCGACCCTGCTTACATACCTGCCATCGGGAAATCCGCTCACATTGGAGAGTATCCTGTATGGATTAGCGGCGGCAGCCATGCTGGCCGCAGTGGTGACATGGTTTTCCTGTTACACAGCGGTAATGACCTCGGACAAATTTGTCTACCTGTTTGGAAGGCTCATACCGGCCCTCTCGCTGGTGCTGAGCATGGCACTGCGGTTTGTCCCAAAGTTCCAGGCCCAGTTCCACGTTGTGTCGGAGGCGCAGCGATGCATCGGACGGGATGTCTCCGATGGTGGGGTTATCCGGCGGATTCGAAACGCTGTCACGATTTTCTCCATCATGCTTACCTGGAGCCTGGAAAATGCAATTGAGACAGCTGACAGCATGAAGAGCCGGGGGTATGGGCTTCCTGGGCGGACGGCCTTCTCCATTTACCGCTTTGATGACCGGGACAAGATGGCGCTGGGATGGCTGCTCTATTGCGGGTTCTTCCTTTGCTGCGGAGCGGCGCTGGGCGGCTTTGCCTGGAGATACTACCCGACGGCCAAGGGAGCGCCTGCGGCGCCGCTGACAGCCTGCCTACAGGCGGTCTATTTGGCATTATGCCTGACGCCGGTGTTCCTGAATATCCACGCGGACCGTACCTGGAGCAGACTGGATGCCCAAAATGAGGTGAAGCCATGTACCAAATGATGAGCCTGCCTCTGTACTCCGGGACTTTTCAGGAGTACGACAGCTGGCGTGATTTAGGCCAGGAACTGGAACGGCTGGGCTGCGACGGCATCGAAGGCGTCTGGGGCGGAGAGGATCTGCCAAAGGATTTGCCTGCCGAGCTTATTCTTGGGTACCACCTGATTTTTTACCCGGACTGGCTGGACTTCTATCGGGATGACCGGGCGGCACTGAAACAAAAATTCGGCTCACTGGAGGCCGTGGCCAGCTTCTATGGCGGTCTGGGGCCGGATACGCTGCTGGAGCAATACCGCGCGGATTTACGGCGGGCGGTGAACCTGGGCGCCCGTTATGTGGTCTTCCATGTGTCGGACGTATCGCTGGAGGAGGGATATACCTACCGCTGGCTGCCCACCAACCAGGAGGTCATTGACGCGGCGGTAGAGGTGGTGAACCTCATTCTTGGCGAGGAGAGATGGCCGTTTGAATTCCTGGTGGAAAATCAGTGGTGGCCAGGCTTTACCTTTACGGAACCGGAGGAGACGGCCCGGCTGCTGGAGGGAATCCGCTTTGCGGGGAAAGGGATTCTGCTGGACACCGGACATCTGATGAATGCTTGTACTGAGTTGAAAACTGAGGCAGAGGGAGCAGACTACATCCGGAGTATGCTGAACCGGCATGGCAGTCTGGCAAAGTGGGTGCGGGGCGTTCATCTGCACCAGTCCCTGAGCGGGGCCTATGTGAAGGCCCACACCGGTTCACTGCCGGCGGGGCTGCCGGAGGACTATATGGAGCGGTTTGGAGTGAGCTATCAGCACATCCTCCAGATTGATCAGCATCGCCCCTGGACAGACCCCGCCATCCTGCCAGTTCTGGAGCAGATTGAACCGCGTTACCTGACCCACGAGCTGTCCTCTCGCGGGCGCATGGCCCGGGCGGAGGCCGTGAGCATACAGACAAGACTATTACGGCAGGGAGGGCGGATGCGTGTCTGAGCAGAAGAAGCCAAGTATTGAAATTGAACACTTTTCCTTCTATTACCCGGAGCAGGCGGAGAAGACGCTGGACGATTTAACACTGACCGTGGAGCAGGGGGAATTCCTGGTGCTGTGCGGCCCGTCGGGGTGTGGCAAGTCCACGCTTCTGCGACAGCTCAAGACGGTGCTGGCGCCCCACGGCCGAAGGCTGGGAAGCATCCGTTTCGAGGGGTGCCCTTTGGAAGAACTGGATCAGAGGGAGCAGAGCGCCGGAATCGGCTTTGTGCAGCAGGACCCCGAAAACCAGATTGTCACCGACAAGGTGTGGCACGAACTCGCCTTTGGCCTGGAGAGCCTGGGGTATGACACGCCTACCATCCGGCGCCGGGTGGCTGAGATGGCCTCCTTTTTCGGCATTCAGACCTGGTTCTACAAGAACGTCACGGAGCTGTCCGGCGGGCAGAAGCAGCTCCTGAATTTGGCGTCTATCATGGCGATGCAGCCCAGTGTGCTCATTCTGGACGAACCGACCAGTCAGCTTGATCCCATTGCAGCGGCAGACTTTTTGGCGACGCTGGGGAAAATCAACCGGGAGCTGGGGACGACGGTCGTGTTGACGGAGCACCGGCTGGAGGACGCCTTCCCGTTGGCCAGCCGTGTGGCGGTCATGGACCGCGGGCGGCTGCTCTGCACAGGGAGTCCCGCGGAGGTGGGGGCGATCCTGCGCGGGGCGGGACACTCAATGTTCCTGGCCATGCCGACCCCGATGCGGATCTGGGCATCCGCGCCGGATGCGGGCGGACACTGCCCGGTCACGGTGCGGGAGGGCCGGGATTGGCTGACGAAGTTCGCGGATGGACACCCCCTGATGGAGCTGCCGTCTGAGCCGCGCCGCACATATCCGAATGAACCGGCCATCACGGCGGAAGGTCTGTGGTTCAAATACGAAAAAGAGCTGCCGGACGTGGTGAAGGGGTTGAGCCTCACCGTGAGGCGGGGCGAGTTTCTGGCCCTGCTGGGCGGCAACGGAACGGGAAAGACCACCAGCCTGAAGCTGTTGTCCGGACTCCAGAAGCCCTACCGAGGCGAGGTGAGGCTGGCGGGGAGCGTGGGCGTGTTGCCGCAGAATCCCCAGGCGCTTTTTGTGAAGAAAACCGTTCGAGAGGATCTCTTTGAGATTCTCAAGGGCCGGAATTTCTCGGGGAAGGCGCAGGAGGAGCGGGTGGCCTGGGCGGTGCGGCTGTGCCGCCTGGAGGGATTACTGGATCGGCACCCCTATGATCTGTCCGGCGGTGAACAGCAGCGGGCGGCTCTGGCAAAAGTGCTCCTGCTGGGGCCGGAGATCCTGTTGATGGATGAGCCGACCAAGGGGCTGGATGCAGAGTTCAAGCAGGTGTTTGCCGAGATCCTGCAAAGCCTCTTGCGTCAGGGTGTGACCCTGCTCATGGTCAGCCACGACATTGAGTTCTGCGCCCGGTATGCCCACCGTTGCGCTCTGTTTTTTGACGGCTCCATTGTGACGGAAGCCCCACCGCGGGCCTTTTTCTCCGGTAATAGCTTCTATACCACCTCAGCCAACCGCATGGCCCGCGGCCTGCTTCCGGAGGCGGTAACTGCGGAGGACGTCATACAGGCATGCGGGGGAAATCTACCGCCGGCGCCAGAGCTTCCGGACAGCGGGGAGCCGCTCCCGGAACCAGAGGAAGCCAGCGCAGACTACAAGCCTAAACCGCTGCCCTGGTGGCGCAAGCTGGGGGCAGTGCTGACAGGAACGGTGTCTTTCCTCCTGTTCCTGTCGTTTATGAACGTTACGGATCTGACCCAACTGATTACTGCCGACGGCATGACAGAACTGGCAAACCATCAAATGATTCTATACGCACTCTTTATTCTCTCGCTCTTTCTGTTTGCTACCTGTATCACCCGGAGATCCCACCGAAAGGATTATGCCTTACAGGTACCCAAGGCCAAGCGGAAGCTGGCCAAGCGAACCGTTGTGGCGGCTGTACTAGTGCTGCTGATGATCCCTCTGACCCTGTATATCGGTGTGTTTTATCTGGACAATAAGAAGTATTACTTTATCTCTCTACTGGTTCTGCTGGAGTGTATGCTCCCCTTTTTCCTGATTTTTGAGGGCCGGAAGCCGCAGGCCAGGGAACTGGTGATCATAGCGGTTCTGTGTGCCATTGGAATTGCAGGGCGGGCGGCGCTTTTCATGCTGCCGCAGTTCAAGCCGGTGATGGCGGTGACCATTATCGCCGGCGTGGCTTTCGGTGGTGAAACTGGCTTCCTGGTGGGTGCAATGACCATGCTGGCCTCCAACGTGCTCTTCGGGCAGGGGCCACTGACCCCCTGGCAGATGTTTTCCATGGGGATCATCGGCTTCCTGGCAGGCATCCTGTTCCGAAAGGGGCTGCTGCGGCGCAACCGGGGTGCACTATGCGTGTTTGGCGCACTGGCCGCCATACTGATCTACGGCGGAATTATGAATCCGGCATCCGCCCTCACCTGGGTGGGAGAGCTCAATGAAAAGGTCCTGCTGACCTACTACATCTCCGGACTCCCCTTCGACTGTATCCAGGCGGCTGCCACTTGGCTTTTTCTCTGGTTTGGGGCGGAGCCCATGCTGGAGAAGCTGGACCGCGTAAAGGTCAAGTATGGAGTGGTGGAGAGATAGTAGTTCAACGGCAAAGATCTTTTGCATAACCGTTTGACGGGAATTTATTTACAGGCAGGAGCTGCCCATGTTGGAACGGCCATATGGCTCTTCCGACATGGGCAGTTTTCTTTGTATTCCAAACGAGCCTGTCATATTGCATAAAAGAATGGCTTTTAATCTGGCATAATGCCGAAATTGCATTATCAGATCATAAAAATTTTTAAACCGGAAATTGGTCTTCCGCTTTAACCTTTATACTTCTAATCACAGGGCAAGACGAGGCGGTGAGAGAGATGACCCCGTCAGAGCGGAGAAGCGAAATTCTGCATCTGCTATGCAAAAGGCGCCATGAGACCGCCATAAATCTCTCGGCAGAACTTGGCGTTTCCGAGCGGACAATCCGTGCAGACCTGGTGATTCTCTCGTGCTACTATCCAATCCAAGTTGTGCGTGGACGTTTTGGTGGAGGGATCCATTTGCCAGACTGGTTTCACATGGAGAGCCGCACACTATCCTCTAAGCAACAAGTATTATTGATGAAGGTTCGTAAAACCTTGTCTGGAGATGATCTTCAGGTCATGAACAGCATCCTGGCACAGTTTGCCCTGTATTGGGAGTATCGGTGATCTACCGATTTCCGTCCTGATCCTTGCAAATAGAATATCCGGCAGCGGGATACGTCCACTGATGAGAGCCCCTCTGTAAGGAGGGCTAAAGCGACGCTGGAGGATGCGCCAAGACCACCTGTGCGGACCGTGAGCCCGCATCAAAGACGGCCAAGGAAGGTGCAGAGCGGTGCCCATACGTCCACAAAGCAGCCTGTGGCGGGCTGTTTCGCATTGCGGCTGGTTTACCCGGCCCGACCCTCGTCAGCAATCTGATAATGATACTCCTGTCCAGCCACAGCCCCGGGTGATACCGGGATCAAGCAATGGGGGCAGCTCGGAGAGATCCTCGGAGGGGTGAGATTCCCGTGATGCGCGCCAGCGCAGTCCGTCTGCTGCCGCCCTGACACCTGGGGGAGTAGTGTCGAATACAGGTGCGGAATGATTGCCTTTGGAAATCCAAAATAGGAAGCGGAGGCCGCTCCCTGCCTATTGAGGGTGGCCTCCCTCTGAAACGAGGGTTGGTTATGAACCAGAATATCAATTATATCGGGCTGATAATTCTCCTTCGCCACCTTCAGAGCGCCGGCCTTGTTAGTCGGAAGGAGGCCGGGAGGATCGCCGCCCGGCTCCGTGTAGAGACCGGGGCGGACGTCATATTTTCCCCCTGATTTTTGTTGCGTTTGGATATGGATATTTTGTGGCGGTGCTGGTATTGTGTGTTGCTGACAGGAGGCAATTTCGTGGACGAGCAAAAGAAAACCAGTGGTTCCCTGGCATTGAACAGCACGCCTCGGGTAATCACCATCGCGCCCAGCACCCCGGTCAGGGATCGCAAGCTGCGTGTGGCGGCCTACGCCAGGGTGAGCTCCAGGTCAGAGGATCAGCTCAACTCCTTTGCCGCCCAGAACGCCCACTACACGGAGCTCATCACCGACAACCCGGAGTGGGAGTTTGTGGACGTGTATGCGGACAAGGGTATCACCGGCACCTCGGCGGAAAAGCGGGACGACTTCCAACGGCTGCTGGCGGACTGCCGGCGGGGTCGGGTGGACAAGATCCTGGTGAAGTCCTCCTCCCGGTTCGCCCGGAACGCCAAGGAGTGCCTGGAGACCGTCCGGGAACTGAAGGCCCTAGGGGTGGGGGTATGCTTCGAGGAGCAGGGCATCGACACCTCAGAGTTGGCCGGTGAGTTTCTTACCGCCATCTTCGCCATGATGGACCAGAAGGAGAGCGAAAACATCTCAGACAACCTCCGGTGGAGCATCGACATGAGGATGAGGGCGGGAAAGTACAACACCTGCACCGCACCCTTCGGATACCGCCTGGTCAAAGGGAAGCTGGAGCTGATCCCCGAGCAGGTGCCAATCATCCGGTATATCTACGAAGCGTACCTGTCCGGTAAGACGGCGGGGGATATCGCAGCGGCGCTGAACCTGTTCTCTAAAGGAAAACTCTGGAAGCCACAGCGGATTGACTACATCCTCACCAATGAGCGGTACAGCGGCAACGCCTTTCTGCGGAAACGGTATACGACGGATACCCTGCCACGCAAAATAAAGTATAACCATGGCCAAAAGCCCATGTACTTTGTGGAAGGGATTAACGAGGCAGCGATTTCCCAAGAGGTGTTTAATAAAGCACAGGAATTGCGTCGGAGGCGCGGGGACAGCCAGGTGCCCGGAATCGCAGGCCAACGTCCCCTTGCCAATGGCTGGCTATATTGTGGCTGCTGTGGGAAGGCGCTTCGCCCTAAATGTATAAACAGGAAATGGTACATGGCATGTCGTGGGCATGAAGAATCCACGGAGTTGTGCGACCTCCTGCCCATTGCTGAGGAAGCGGTAGTATCAGCAGTGTTCCACCTGTACTATAAGCTCCGTCACCAGGGAGTGCCTATCCTCACCCAACTGCTCGCAGATCTCCAGAACGCCCGGAAGGGTAAGCTGCTCTGGAGCCTGGACATCGTGGCACTCAACCAGAAAATTGCAGACATCACCCGTCAGGATCGACTGTTGGCCCAGCTCAAGCAGCAAGGGCTTGTTGGCCCTGACATTTTTATATCCCGCCAAAACGAGCTGGCGGAACAACTCCGCGCCGCGAAGCTGGAAAAGGAACGGTTCCTGGAGGCCGAGGAAGATCAGACGATCCAGCAGACCCAGGAGTTGATCGAAGCCCTGGAGGCCGGGCCGGACTTCCTGGACGCCTTTGATGGGGAGTTGTTCCGCGAGCTCGTGGACAAGATTATCGTGGAGAGCAATGATCGCCTGCGGTTCCGGTTGGTCAACAGCCTGGAGCTGACAGAGCCCATAGAAAGGACGATGCGGTGATGGGGAGCAACCGGAAGCGGCCCTTCGGCTACAAAATGGAGCTAGGCGAAATCGTGCTCCACCCGGCAGAGGCGGCGACGGTGCGCTGGCTCTACGACAGCTACCTGGCCGGTGCCAGCTACAATGCCTTGGTAGACAAGCTCCGGGAGAGAGGCATCTCCTATGACGGGGACAAGCCCTGGAACAAGAACATGGCAGCCCGTATCCTAGCGGACCGCCGGTACACCGGCGAAGGTGGATTCCCGTCCATCATCCCGGAGGCCCGGTTCAACATGGTTCAGGCTCAAAGGCAAGAAAAATTCTCCCCCTGCAAAAAGACGCCGGCCCAGAAGGAGCTGCGGAAACTGTGCGGCGGCAGCCCACCGGCCTGGGTGGAGCGGCAGGTGTTGGGCCTCCTGAACCGCCTGACCCAGCATCCGGAGCGTATCACCTGTCCGGCCCCGGTGGCTGGATCGCCGCCGGAGACAGAGAATCTGCGCCGGGAGCTGGACGAGCTCCTGCACCGCCCGCCGGTGGACGAGACACAGGTCAAATGCTTGGCCTTCCAGTTGGCCGCCCTCCAGTTAAACGCCATCGGGCCGGAGGAGTATGAAACCCTAGGCCTCCGGATGCTGTTCCAGGAGCGGGCTCCCATGGTGGAGTTGGAGCAGGAACTGCTCCATGAGAGCGTCCGCCGCATCACTGTCAGCAACGGGACGGTTACCGTCCTGCTGAAAAATAACCAGACCTTGGAAGGAGGAAATGGTATATGAATAATACCGCACCCAACGTCATCGTCATCCCAGCCAAAGTGGAGACGCCCCAGGAACAGGAGAAGAAGCGCCACCTGCGGGTAGCGGCCTACTGCCGGGTGTCCACGGACAGCGAGGAGCAGCTCTCCAGCTATGAAAACCAGCTTTCCTACTATACCGAGAAGATCATGAAGGAACCGGGCTGGACCATGGCCGGGGTGTTCGCCGACGAGGGCATCACCGGCACCTCCACCTGCAAGCGGAAGGAGTTCCTGCGGATGATCCGCCAGTGCAGGCAGGGGAAGATCGACATGATCCTGGCTAAATCCGTCTCCCGCTTCGCCCGCAACACCGTGGACACCCTCAACTTCACCCGGGAGCTGCGGAGCCTGGGTATCCCAGTGGTCTTCGAGGAGCAGAACATCAACTCCATCTACCCGGAGAGCGAGTTTCTGATCACCCTGCACGGGGCTTTCGCCCAGGCCGAGAGCGAGAGCACCAGTAGCCGGGTGCGCTGGGGCAAGCGTCAGGCCATGAAATCCGGCCATGTCGCCATGCAGTACAAGCAGCTGCTGGGCTATGAGAAGGGCCCCGACGGCAAGCCAAGGATTGTGCCGGAGCAGGCGGAGACCGTCCGCTTCATCTATGACCGCTACTTGGCCGGGGACAGCATCCGGGAGATCAAAGTGGCCCTGGAGGGCCAGAGAATTCCCACGGTCTCCGGAAAAGTAGAGTGGATGGGCTCCCATATCCGGAGCATCCTGACCAACGAGAAATACTGCGGGGACGTCCTGCTCCAGAAGACCTTCATCCAGGACTGCATCAGCAAGAAGGTGATCCCCAACACCGGACAGCTCCCCAAATACCTGATTCAAAACCACCATGAGGGCATCGTCAGCCGGGAGATCTTCGACGCCGTCCAGCTGGAGATGGCCCGGCGGAACGCCAAGGCGGGTGCCACGCGAAAGAGCACCCCCACCGGCCGGGGGAAGTACAGCGGTAAGCATGTCCTCAGCAACCTGCTGTTCTGCGGGGAGTGCGGGACGGCCTACCGGCGGTGCGTGTGGACCCAGCGCGGAGTCAAGCGCCCCGTATGGCGGTGTGTCAGCCGCCTGGACTACGGGAAGAAGTTCTGCACCCAGTCTCCCACCCTGGACGAGGAACCGCTCCAGCAGGCCATCCTGGCCGCCGTCAACGCCGTCATGCTGGATCGCGACACCCTGGCCCGGCAGCTCACCGCCGTCATGGAGTGGGAGCTTGCTCCGATGTTGGGTGAGAGTATGAGCCTGGCGGACATTGACAGGGCCCTGGAGGAACTGAGCAGCCAGTTCAACAGCCTGCTGGCCGAGGCGTCAGCCAACCCAGCAGAGGACTACACGGAGCGGTTCCGGGAGCTGTCCGAGTCCACCACCCGTCTCAAAGAACGGAAGGCACAGCTGGAGGGGGCCTGCCAGGAACAGGGTCGGCTCCAGAACCGCCTGCGGGCGGTCTCGGCCGCCATGGAGCATATGACGGCGGCGATGACAGAGTGGGACGAGGAGGTCATCCACCAGCTGCTGGAGAAGGTGACGGTGCTCTCCCGGGAGAAGATCCGGGTGACCTTCCGGGATGGCCGGGAGATCGAGCAGTATGTGGCACAGCCAAAAAGGAGGAAGCTTGCATGAAGATCTTCGCTATAGGTGATACCCTCTGGAATTTTGAGCGGTTTCGCCCGGAATACTTCCCGGAGGGCCAAGAGCTCACCAAGGAGGATGTGGTGCTCCAGCTGGGAGACTTCGGCGGCGTGTGGTTCGGAGATGAACGGGATGACGAGGCGCTGGACTGGCTGAAAGGGCTGCCCTTCACGGTGGCCTTCGTCTCGGGAAACCATGAAAACTACGATGCCCTTGTGAAATACCCGATAGAGAACTGGCACGGCGGCAGGGTGCAGCACATCCGGCCCCACGTGCTCCACCTGATGCGGGGGCAGGTATTTGAGCTGGCCGGCCGCACCTTCTTCACCATGGGCGGGGCGGCCTCCCACGACATTGAGGACGGCATCCTCAGCCTGGAAGATCCCAACTTTGAGCGAAAATACCTGACATTGAAGCGGAAAGAGCACGCCCGATTCCGCATCGATCACCTGTCCTAGTGGAGGGAGGAGTTACCCTCGGAGGAGGAATATGCAGAGGCCAGACGAAACCTGGACGCCCACGGCTGGGCGGTGGACTACATCCTCACTCACTGCGCCCCCACCAGCATCGCCCTCCAGTTCTCTCGGCACAATGTGGCGGATCACCTGACGGACTTCCTCCAGGAGGTCAAAGAGCGGGCACAATACCACTACTGGCTGTTCGGCCACTACCACGGCAACAAAGCCATTGATACCAAGCACATTCTCCTGTGGGAGCAAATCGTGCAGATTTTATAGAGAAGGCTGTAAGGGAAAGGGCGGCGGTTCCGCCGCCTTTTCCTTTGCGGCTTTCTGTCCAAGAAAATATCTCACCACTATGGAGCAGATAGAACGAATGTGCTATAATTGGCTTGAAGAACTCCGGGGAGTCGGTACGATGGCGATCGAGGACGGCGCGTGGATCATGCGGGGGCTGGACTGGGGTGAACCCAGCCGCATCCAGAACTGGGAGGAGCTCATCGGCTGGATTGACGAGGTGGGCTTCCTGCCCCTGTTCAAAAACGAGGTAGACGGCTTCTCCGCGGAGGAGAACACCTCCGACCTCTATTGGTGGACGGGGGACGAGGAACAGGATCCCTGGGAGTGGCGGCGGCTGATCGCCCACAGCGGCGGGGTGGTCTACGGCAAGCTCTTCGACGGCAAGGCGGGCTTTATCTCCAGGGCGTGGTTTCCCCACTTCGCCAACTGGCGGAGAGACGGCTACGACTTTGACAGCCGCTGGGACGAGGAGCTGGCCACCATGCGGCAGAAGCGGATTATTGACCAAAGACGAGAGGTTCTTCTTTGAACTCAAGCGACAAGCCGGATTCGGCAAGGGCGGGGAGAAGAACTTCGAGGGCACGGTGACTGACCTGCAGATGGGCAGCTATCTGCTCATTCGGGATTTCCGCCGGCGGGCCAACAAGAAGGGCTTCCCCTACGGCTGGCATATCTCCGTCTACTCCACCCCGGAGGCCCTGTGGGGCTATGACCACGGCTCATCCGCCTACTCTGTGGCTCCGGCGGAGTCCAAAGCCCTGACCGATGAACAGATCTGGAGGAATTTCCCGGAGGCCACACAGGAAGAATTGGACGCCGTGCTGGGCTGAACCCGATAATTGGACAGCGCCCGTGATATACTAAGATGGAAAGGAGATGACCGGGGCGTGAAGGAAAAGTGCTACATTTGCTGCGATTTGAAGAGCTTTTACGCCTCGGTGGAGTGTGTGGAGCGGGGGCTGGACCCCATGACCACCAACCTGGTAGTGGCGGACAAGCGGCGGACGGACAAGACCATCTGTCTGGCCGTAACCCCTTCCCTGAAGGCCTACGGCATTTCAGGCCGGGCCAGGCTCTTCGAGGTGGTGCAGAAGGTCAAAGAGGTCAACCTCCGGCGGCAGCGGCAGGCCCCGGGCCGGCGGTTCACCGGCGCCTCTTGGCACGACCGGTCGGTGCAGGAGAACCCGTCTCTGGCTCTGGACTACCTGGTGGCCCCGCCCAGAATGGCCCACTATATCGACTGGAGCACAAAGATTTACAGGGTCTACCTGAAATACATTGCGCCGGAGGACATCTTCCCCTACAGCATCGACGAGGTGTTCATGGACGTGACCAACTACCTGGATACCTACAAGATGACGGCCCGGGAGCTGACCCAGACCATTCTACTGGATATTCTGAACACCACCGGCATTACCGCTGCGGCGGGAATGGGGAGCAACCTGTATCTGGCCAAGATTGCCATGGATATCGTGTCCAAGCATATCCGGGCCGACCGGCACGGCGTCCGCATCGCCAAGCTCACGGAGGAGAGCTACCGCCGCCTGCTCTGGGCGCACCGGCCTCTGACGGACTTCTGGCGGGTGGGCAAGGGCTACGCGGGCAGGCTGGAGGCCAACGGCCTGTACACCATGGGGGACATCGCCCGGTGCTCCATTGGCAAGCCTACAGATTACCACAATGAGGAGCTGCTCTACAAGCTGTTCGGGGTCAACGCGGAGATTTTGATCGACCACGCCTGGGGCTGGGAGCCCTGCACCATCGCGGACGTGAAGGCGTACAAGCCGGAGAACAAGAGCATCGTCTCCGGCCAGGTGCTCCAGTACCCCTATGACTTTGACAAGGCCCGTCTGGTGGTGCGGGAGATGGCGGACGCCCTGGCCTTGGAGCTGGTGGACAAGGGCCTGGTGACCAACCAGCTTGTGCTCACCGTGGGCTATGACCGGGAGAACCTGGACGACCCGGGCCGCCGTCAGAACTACCACGGCCCGGTAGCCACTGACCGCTACGGGCGGAGCATCCCCAAGCACGCCGTGGGTACGGAGAATTTCCCATACACCTCGTCCGCCAATGACTTGCAGAAAGCGGCGGCGGCCCTCTACGATCGGATTGCGGACAAAAACCTGCTGATCCGCCGCTTAAGCATCAGCGCCAACAAGCTGCTGGATGAGGCGGAGGCCCCCAATGGGCACGAGGCGGAGCAGATGGATCTGTTCACCGACTACTCCGCCAGGGAACAACAGGAACAGGCGGACGAGGCTGCCCATGCCCGGGAGCGGAAGCTCCAGGAGGCCATGCTGGGCATCAAGAAGCGGTACGGCAAGAACGCCATCCTCAAGGGGATGAACCTGGAGGATGGCGCCACGGCCAAAGAGCGCAACCAAACGATCGGAGGGCATCAGGCATGAGTGGGCCATACGACGACATCATAAACCTCCCGCATCCCACCTCCAAGCGGCACCCCCGGATGCCCATCCGTGACCGGGCCGCGATTTTCAGCCCCTTCGCCGCCCTGAGCGGCCACGGGGCCGCCATTGCCGAGACCGCCCGGCTGACGGAGCAGAAGATAGAGTTGGATGAGGACACCAAGGCAGAGTTGGACCGGAGGCAGGCCGTGCTGCTGGAGTACATGGACGAACGGCCGGAGCTCACCGTCACCTGGTTCCAGCGGGACGAAAAGAAGGACGGCGGGGCTTACCTGACCACCACCGGCCGACTGAAAAAGCTCAGAGAACTGGAGCGGAGCCTGGTTTTGACAGACGGGACAGAGATTCCACTGGAAGATGTGGTGACTCTGGAGAGCGACATCTTCCAAACACTTATGTAGTTGACCACAAAAGGGAGCACGGTGCATCAGACGCCGTGCTCCCTTTTGCGATCAAAGCAGGCGCGGGGCGCCAGAAAGGAGAGCTCAATGAACGTCAGAAAGCCAACCGATTACAGCGCCATGTATGGGATGCTGGATCAGCTCATGGGGGCGGAGTTCCCGCAGATGGAGCTGTACTTTGAGATCGGCAAGATCGTCTGTGCCCACCCGGAGAAGGGCACGGCGGTCATGGCCGCCGAGTATCTCCAGGCAAACTACCCTGGGGATAGAGGATTCTCCCCGCGAAACCTGCGGCGGATGCGGGAATTTTACCGCGCCTATGCCGACAATTCAGAGCTGAGGGCGCTGGCCCTGAAGCTGGGCTGGACACAAAATATGGCCATCCTAGAAGGCTGTGAGAGCTTTGACGAGCGCACCTGGTATCTCCGGGCCGCTCTGGGGCACCACTGGACAAAGGTGGAGCTGCTGGAACAGATCCAAGCCGGAGCATGGCTGCGGGAAGAACTCGACGAACCGGACAATACCTGTTATACTGAGAGCAACATAGTATCAGTGGGGTGTCTGGAGCATGAAGAAGATCCTTTTTGTGTGTCATGGCAATATTTGTCGGAGCCCGATGGCCGAGTATGTGATGAAGAACTTGGTGAAAAAGGCGGGACTGGAGGACCGGTTCCAGATCGCCTCGGAGGCCACCAGCCGGGAGGAGATCGGCAACCCGGTCTACCCGCCTGCCCGGCGGAAGCTGGCGGAACACGGTATCTCCTGCAGCGGCCATGCCGCCCGGCAGCTCCGCAACAGCGACTACGAGGAATACGACCTGCTCATTGGGATGGACAGGGCAAACCTCCGCAGCATGTACCGCATCTGCGGCGGCGACTTCAACGACAAGATGCACCTGCTGATGGAATACGCCGGCCGCCTGGAGCAGGAGGTAGCGGACCCCTGGTACACCGAGGATTTCGATGCCACCTGGCGGGATGTGCTGGCGGGCTGCCAAGGGCTGCTGGATCAGATCATTGCACAAGGAGTGTGAGCGCATGGCGTCAAAGAAGCCTATGAAAGATCATATTCATGCCAAAGGGACAGATATTGCCGTCGTTTCCAGCGGCGATGAGAACGACTACATCTCCCTGACAGATATTGCACGCTATAAGAGCGACGCCCCGGATGATGTGATCAAGAATTGGATGCGGAACCGGGACACAATTGAATTTCTGGGGTTATGGGAGCAGCTCAACAATCCGGAATTTAAACCCGTCGAATTCGACGGGTTTAGGATCCAGGCTGGGTCTAACACGTTTACCATGTCTCCGAAAAAGTGGGTTGACGCGACCAGCGCAATCGGGATCTTTTCTAAAGCTGGGAGATATGGCGGTACATTTGCGCACAGGGATATTGCTTTCGAGTTTGCCTCCTGGATTTCTGCTGAGTTCAAGCTATACATCATCAAGGACTACCAGCGGCTAAAGGCGGATGAAAACAGCCGGCTTGCCCTTGGCTGGAATCTCAACCGGACACTGGCCAAAATCAATTATCGGATCCATACCGATGCGATCAAGGATATGCTGATCCCTCCGGACATCACCCCACAACGTCAGAGCTTTACTTATGCCAGCGAGGCTGATGTCCTGAATGTAGCCCTGTTCGGCATCACCGCAAAAGAATGGAGGCAGGCACACCCTGACAGCCCAGGCAACATCCGCGATGAGGCAAGCCTTCACCAGTTGATTGTTCTGGCAAACCTGGAGAGCATTAATGCAGAGCTGATCCGGCAGGGCGTTCCCCAAAGTGAGCGCTTGCTGCGGCTCAACGCCAGTGCAATACAAATGATGAAATCCCTGGTGGGAGACCACAGGATTGAAATGCTGGAGGGTCAGCCAGATGCAGGATATGGACAAGATCATTGACGAGCTGACTTTAATGCTTTTGTATCTGACTTCTTGGCAGGAATGCCCTACCGAAGAGATTCGGCATAAACCGATCCGAACGGCCGAGAAGCTCCGCCTGACCTGGAAGGGCCACGACCGCAGCGCGCTGAGCCGGTTGGATGCGGCGGGGCTGGTACTTAATGACTGTGGAAAAGCTCCTATACGAATTAGCCAAGACGGGGAGGCGCGTGCGCGAGATTTGCTCCGGCAGTATGGCATTTCCTGTGCGGACGCTTCCACCACCCAGATGGAGGAACACTGATGAGCAGTAAACGGGTCTGCCCCAATTGTGGCCGGAAGATGAAGCAACAGTTTATCGGTCTGTTCCACTGCAAATGCGGACTCAGTTGGAAAAGAGATATCGGCTTTTTTGAACGGACTCCAAATATGGTGTTTGCATTGGAAAGAATACAGGCAGGCAAAAAGGTAAAACAGGTTCCTGTTATCATATACAAATAGCCGATTGAGGGAGATACTTGGCAGAATCAAAGGTTGAAAAATTGCCAAGCAAAAATATCCAGATTGAAGTTGAATGACACAAAAACCGCTCTTTTCAGTTGAAAAGGGCGGTTTTGCATTGGTAGTACCGCAGGCAACCCCCGGCTAAGCCGGGGGTAAAAAAGTAGCTTATAGCGAGGAGAAAAGTAGAAAAGAAAAAGGCTCCCTGTTAAAGTAAAAGTGGTTTGCCGACCACACAACTACGATAACAGGGAGGTCTTCATCGTGAAAGACAAAGACATAAGCAGTTTAGAGCATACGAGTTGGAGATGTCAATATCATATTGTGTTTGCACCGAAATATCGGAGGATGGAGATATATGGGCAGATCAGACAGGATATAGGGGTAATTTTGCGAAAGTTATGCCAGCAAAAAGGAGTAGAAATCATAGAAGCAAAAGCTTGTCCGGACCATATTCATATGCTTGTAAGTATCCCGCCGAAGTATGGTGTATCTCAGATTATGGGGTATCTGAAAGGAAAGAGCAGTCTGATGATATTCGATCGGCACGCAAATTTAAAGTACAAGTATGGAAATCGCCATTTCTGGGCTAGAGGCTATTATGTAGACACAGTAGGAAGGAACAAAAAGCAAATAGCGGAATATATCCGAAACCAATTAGAATCGGACCAGCTGGCGGATCAACTGGGACTTAAGGAGTTCGTGGACCCGTTTACGGGTCGCCAGAACAAATAGGCGCAGCGAAAACCCCTTAAGGGGCAGCCCGTGAAAGAAATGCGGTCGGCAAACCTTTCGGGGCCCCTTAAGGGGCTTCGTCCGTATCATGCCCTTCTAGGGCTTACTCAAGCCTCCGGCTTTGCCGGAGGTTTTGACTCTTACAGATTAGCGTCCAGCACCGCGGTATAGCTGTCGGCGGGCATTACGCCCACCTTGCGGTCGATCTCCTTGCCGTCCTTGAAAAAGAGGACGGTGGGGATGCTCATAACGCCGAAGCGGGCGGCCAGCTCCGGTTCGTCGTCTACGTTGACCTTGCCCACCAGGGCCCGCCCCTCGTATCTGCCCGCCAGGTCCTCGATGACCGGGGAGAGCATCTTGCAGGGGCCGCACCAGGAGGCCCAGAAATCCACCATTGCCGTTCCGCTGGAAATCGCTTTGTCAAAACCGTCTTTCGTCAGATGAATCGTCGCCATACTGAAATCTTCCTTTCTATTCATAAAATCAATTCCGGATCGCACGCAGTGCGCCCGTTTTTGTGAAAACAGCTCCCGGCCGATATTCCGCCGGGAGCCGGCGAGAGATACGCCGGCTGCAGCGCACACGCCCTGCTTTGAAACGCGGATCACAGCTGATCCAGATATTCCGCCGCCCGGTGACCGGCCACCTGACCCTCCCCCACGGCTTTGGACACCTGAAGCGGCAGCCCGGTGCAGTCGCCGGCCGCAAATACGCCGGGCAGATTGGTCGCCATGTTTCGGTCCACCGCGATATAGCCGTCCTTCAGCGCCAGATCGGGCAGCAGGTCGGCCAGCGCCATGGCGGGCCGCAGAATGAACACGCCCGCACAGGGCAGCATCCTGCCGTCGGCCCGCAGGGCTTCCACCCCCGCCTCCCCCGTAATCTCCAACTTTGCAGCCTTGACAAAGGGGATCGCCGCTTCCAGGCCCTCCGGCACCCGGTCCGAGACATAGGTGACCCGGCAGCCGATGCTCTGGAGATAGTTGGCCTCCTCCGGCGCGTCGGCAGACTTCCCGACTACCGCCACCGCCCTGCCCCGGTAGAGCATGCCGTCACAGGTAGCGCAGTAGCTGACGCCCCGGCCCAGATGGGCCTCCTCACCCGGGTACTTCCGGGTGCGCACCACGCCGGTGGCCAGCACCAGCGCCCGCGCCTGGGTCATGTCGCTGCCGATTCCTAAGTAGAATGTACCGCCGGAAGGCAGGATATTCAGCACCCGCCCGCTTTTCCACTGCGCGCCCAGCGCCTGCGCATGCCGCCGGAAGCGCTCCAGCAGCGCTCCTCCGCCGGTCTCCGGCAGGCCCAGATAATTGTCCACCCGCTGGGCCTTGTACAGGGCGTTGTCCCGCACGTCGCCGCTGACGATCAGCACCGACTTGCCCCGCACCCGGGCCTGCACGGCGGCGGACAGGCCCGCAGGGCCGCCGCCTACCACTGCGAGGTCATAGATCACAATGCCTCATCCTCCTCAAACAGGGCGGCGATCACGGCCGCCGCCCGCGGGTCTGCCAGCTCATAATAGACCTCGTTGCCCGCCCGGGCGGCCTTTACCACGCCGGCAGCCTTCAGCCGCGCCAGGTGCTGGGAAATGCAGGACTGAGACTGGCCGGTATTGGCCTCCATACAGCCTACGTTGCGGCACCCGCACTCCAGCAGCCCCCGGACCAGCCGCAGACGCAGCGGGTGAGCCAGCGCCTTGAGCAGCTCCGCGTTCCCAGCGTACCGGTCGGTCCTATCGTCCATCCTGATCACCTACATTTGTTTTTTCTAATATTATTATATTCTAATATTCTAATTTGTCAACCCCAATTTTTTATTTTTTTTGCAGGCGGGAAACGCCGGGGGCTCAATGAACCGCCCCAGATTGTGCGGACAGCACAATCTGGGGCGGTTCACCTCTGCGTCCGGCGTTTCTTTTTCACAAAATTTTTGCCATATAAAATTCATCAACAAAGGAGCCATTGACGAACATGGATTTCTCCCTTGTTCCCTCAATCTTAAAACCACTTTTTTCATACAAGTATCTTGCTGTTTCATTGCAACATTCAACAGTAAGTTCCAGTCTCTTAATTCCATTTTTCTTTGCCCAACAATTCAGCATTTCAAAAAAAGATGTACCGATTCCTTTACCTCTATAATCTTTTAAAATGCCTACTACAATATATGCTGTATGAAGAATCCGATTAAACTTTCCCCGTTCTGCCCGAATATAGCCAACCATTTTTTGATTTTCCATTGCCACTTGTAAAAAATCACTTCCGCAAATCACATTATTTACAATATCATTTTTTAATTCTTGAACATTTGTGGTCTGGATTCTCTCATTTGGTTCATACATCATATAATCTGTTTCAGCGTCCAAAGTGTTTAATAATTTCCAAAATGGTTATCCCTTTTAGTCAGCCAGGGCCAAGACCTGAAAATAGGACAGTTGAGCTGATAAAATGAAGGCATGATGACGGGAAAGCGGGGAAAAGAGTCATGCCGAGGCAAAAGGGATTGTCGTTGTACGAGCTTCAGAAGAGATTTGCCACAGAAGAGCAGTGCCGGGATTACTTGGAACAGAAGCGGTGGCCGAACGGCTTTCAGTGTCCGAAGTGCGGTGGCAATAAGCATTATCGACTCTCTAACGGGATGATCCAGTGCGGCACCTGCCGCCACCAGACTTCCGTTACCGTCGGCACGGTCATGCACCGCAGCCATCTTCCTCTGACGAAATGGTTCCTGGCCATGTATTTCATGTCCCAGGACAAGCGCGGGATCTCCGCCGTCCGGCTCAGCCAGGTCATCGGCGTCACTTACAAGGCGGCATGGTATCTCTTGGCTCGGCTCAGAAGGGCCATGGGACAGCGGGACGATACCCATATCCTCGGTGGGACGGTTGAGTTTGACGACGCCTTCTTCGGTGGCCCGACCAAGGGCAAGAAGCGCGGCCGGGGAACTGAAAAAGCAAAGGTTTTCGTGGCGCTGTCTTTGACTGACAAGGGCCATCCCCAGTATCTCAAGATGAAGCCTACGGACAATATTAAGCAAGCCTCTGTGAAACGGTTTGCCCAGACCAGCATCGAAAAGGGCAGCACCATTCTCAGTGATGGCTACCGCAGCTATAGTCCAGCTCTGGCGGGGTATGACCACCGACCCAAAGCCTATGCTCCTGACAGCGGGATGCTCCGCTGGCTGCACATCATGATCGGCAACGCCAAGGCTTTTATTCTGGGTACCTACCACGGGCTGCCGCAGAAGTATCTGGGCGATTATCTCAATGAGTATTGCTTCCGGTTTAGCCGGCGTAACTTTGGGGCCCATTTGCTTGACCGTTTGGTCATTGCTGTTTCTAATTCCTCGTTGGCTTACTCAAGGGGATAACCATATTACCAAATATGCTGACACAGATTTTTCATTCAGTGAGATTTGGGAAAACTCCAATACCTATAATGACCTTAAGTCATTCATCGAGTGGTCCAGAGACAACTCTGATGGAAAAGCAATGGTGTTAGCAGCATATATGAACCAATATGACACACTCGGAACCACCATTCAAGCGGAAGATGCTGTTGGCGATGGGGTGTATGTTGCTACCAACCCGGAGGGTGTTACCTATATGTCTGGGTTCGACCAGATTGGGGATAGTCTGACCTTTTCTGTTTCTGTACCCGAGGCAGGGTATTATTCTCTGGTAATGACCTATTCGAATGGCACTGAAACCAGAAGCACGAAGTCAATCATTGTAGACGATGCACCGTGTATGACGGTGAGCTTTGATCCGACGCGTACTGGTGTGATGCCCGCAGAACCCAGTTGGGGTGTATTCTCTGGAGAAAATGCATTTACTGCCCCTAAAATGCTTTATCTATCCGCAGGTAATCACTCAATTGAAATCCGACAGGATGCGACTTCGACCGGTGGAGATATTCAGCTGGATAAGCTGACGGTCTCCATGTTTAACGATGCATCTGTCCGGCTTACCGATGCCGCCGTTGCAGCGAGTGGAGCCTACCATATTGAAATGGGTACAGGCTTAAGCGCGGCGAACGGAAGCGATAATTACAGCGATGCTGTTATGTTGGGACATCCCTATTACCCCAAGGCATTCAAGACCATGTCCTCCAATCTGCGGGAAGCAATGAAGTCTCATTATGATTTTATCACTGGTTATGAGAACCTTTTGTATGATCCTGATGTCACTCCGGGCGATGGAGGATTACAAAACCTAAGCATTGCTGGTGAATCAATATCTGGAAGCGGCGAGCCTGGGAAGATTTGGTTTATTCCCAAGGATAAGGGTGAGGACTATTCCATAGTACATCTGATTAACCTTACTTCGGAACAAGATACCAACTGGAGAAATGCTACAACTGCACCGACGGCTAAGAACAATCTTTCCGTCAAGTACTATTATACAAATGATCGGACTGTCGCCGGCGTCTATGTTGCATCTCCGGACTATAACGCGTGCCTGAGCGAAAATCTGAGTTATACGCTTGGCTCCGATTCAACGGGTCACTACATAATGTTCACTGTGCCTAAATTGGAGTACTGGGACATGGTTTTCATTAAGTGGGCCGCTCAGGGTTCCACTACTACCATAGAAGCTGAGAACATGATTCTTTCTGGAGTTGGAACAAATACGGATCATGCGGGTTTCTCTGGGACGGGGTTCGTTGATGGGTACGGCGACTTGTACGACAGCGTTACTTTCGATATTGTTACTCCGTCGGACGGTTACTATAGTTTAATATTTAGTTATGCGAATGCGACGGATTCTGAGTGTAGCAGAGAACTCTTCATAGATGGTGAGAGCCGGGGGAAGACTACTTTCCCAAATGGTAGTAGTTGGGATGAATGGCGAACTGTTGAGAAAGGGATATATTTGACCGCTGGGGTGCATAGAGCGGTTGTACTGGTTACAGAGAAGTATAGTGGATTCATTAATTTGGATAAGGTAACTGTGACCGAACTGTTTGAAAGTAGCCGTTCTTTGTATCTGAACAACTGGAACGATACAAGCTATATTTGGAAAGCTGCGGATATCAACCCGGCGCAGGCTCCCCTTTCCGATGGCCCCGGTATTTATGAGATGCGTTATTATGACGGGACCCCGAATGGGGACTATAATGAAAATCAGATCCGCAACTATTCTATGTTCCTAAGGAACAATACCGAGAACAAATCATATACAACTGGTTCAAAATTTGATGCCACAGGGTATTTCGACGCAGAAGGAGTGTTGAACACAACATACACCTCTTATGATGGCGGACTTCTTCCTGTTGAGGTTAAGCGATCTTATTCGGTTGTTCCAAATGAAAATTTTATGATAGTAACTTACGATGTTACGAATTTGACGAGCGAACTTCAGAACTTCTCTATCCTTGATATGCTCCATGTAGAAAACCACTCGACTTCCAATATCACATCCAGCTATCAGTCAAGTACTGACACCATCGTAACCGACATGACAGCTGCGGGACAATATGTTATAGCGCACGGCTGCTTCGGCGTAGCAGATGGATTCCAGGTTGCGAACGACGCGGATTCCAATGCCGCGAGCGCAACCTGTTCTCCGTGGGTTACATTTGATCAAAATGGAACCTTGAAAAATAATACGAGTGTAAATGCAACAGATATTTCAACGGCATATATGAAGTCCGTTTCCTTGGGCGCGCATGAGACACAAACGTTTAGCTTCTATACGGCAATTTGCGGCTCTGCCACTGAAATGCAAACGACCTTGACAAAAATCAGAACAAAGACTGCTGCTGAGTGGACTCAGCTGACAAGAAACGCCTATGATGCGTGGCTTCGTACAGGGAAGCAGACCAGTTTGCCTGACAGCAGACTGAATGACGCTTATAATTCTATTCTGGTCTTGATAAAGCAGTCTACGGTTCCTGGCTCATACGAGGATAGCGCTGGGAATACGGTTCACAAGTTTGCGGCCATGCCTGCAACAACAAACCCTTCTGCATATTCGTATAAAGTGTGGGCGCGTGATTCTGCCGTTACAGCGATGTCGTATGATGCATCTGGGCATTTGGATGAAGCCGAGGCATACTGGCTCTGGCTGGCTGATAGACAAATCAAGTCGGATCAGGGCGACTGGAAGCAACCTGGCGCTTTCTGGACCTGCTACTGGTTGTGGGACAATAGCCCTGTCTCTTTTGTTGAACCTGAGTATGACTCCGTTGGCATGTTCTTGATTGGAGTTTATCGCCACTACGAGGCATTGCCTGCGGCCGCTCGGCAGGCGTTTCTGAACAAAATCTGGCCTGCATACAAAATGTCCTCAGACTTGGTCTGCAACGGGATTCAGTCAAACGGATTTGGGGCTGGAGATTGTAGTATTTGGGAAGAGCAGTTTGAGTATAACGCTTTTACTCAAGCGTTGTATGCCGCAGGCTTAGATGCGGCACAAAAACTGGCAAAAGATTTGGGCCTCCAGGATCTTGCTGACTCCTATAATGGTGCTGCGGGGACAATTCGGAGCGCTATCCAGAGAAGTTCGACTGATGGAGTTGCCGGCTTGTATAATACAACAGATGGGGACAGTAATTGGTGGTATTACAACCGTGCTGTCAATCTTGACGGGACACCGAGAACGACGGTTGATTCCTCCTCGGATGTACTGTTCACATATGGTGTGTTGGACATGGCGTCGAAGCGAGCATATAACCATTATCGAAAAATAACCGCAACCATCAGCAGAGATGGGACAGGAATCGCGAGATATCAGGGAGATACGTTCTATACAGGAAAGAACAGTTGGGATCCGGGTGGAGCAGAGACGTTGGATGATGAACCCTCTTGGCCGCAAATGACAATGTGGATTGCTATGATGGAGCTGAACAGCGGGTACCATGCATTGCAGGAGAGAGGATATGATCGGCTTCAATGGTATGTTGACAGGACGGCTCTGGGCTATATGCCGGCGGGTGAATGTGTATCTAATATTACGTTTAAACCCGTGCTTAGCACGATGTGTGAACCAATCACTGGTGCGGCGTACATTATGACGGCCCTTGCCTATGATGAGCAGTTCGATATGCGAATCGTTCCGCAGCAATATAATGCGGGGGCATACCAAGGAATAACGGTAAACGGTGGTTGTACGAATACCTCGGACCCATATGATACGGTTTCTGACTGGGGGCAGTGGACATATGTTCCGTATTACCTGGATGAGATAGGGGATACCGGGAAAGCAACACGTGACATCCACAAAGTTTATCTGTGCAATGATGATAGCAACCTGTACATTAGAATTGATACGGCGGGCAAATCTCTGCCTGTCTATCAAGCTCCGAACGATTTGTTCAGCGTGGCTGTATATTCAGAGGATTTTAAGCATCAAACGATGGCGACAAACAACACGAGCCTGCAACAATCCCTGCTTGGCCGTGATTGTGCCTTTGCATTCATGAGATCCAGCGATTCGGATGTATTTCATAAGTTTACAGCCGCTGGCGGGAATTGGTCACAGAGCGGGGCGATCACAAACGTGATTGCTCCTCAGTGGGAAACCAACTCGGGTCGGATTGAGATGGTTATTCCGCTTTCGGAGCTTTCAAGTACCGGAGTAGCTGGAGCGGACGACTGGGCAAACCTGGTCATTGCAATTGGAGATAATTCTGGTTCTGGCTGGCAGGATTCCGACCTTGTTCATATCCACTATCGCATTACTTCTTCTATGCAGACCTGGCTTTTCGGGAATTCCGAAGTGTAAGCACCCTGGCGGGAGCAGAAAAACCATATATGGAGGTCACATCTGCTCCCGCCCTCTTTTCCCTTATGCCGGTATGGTATGCTGTCGCTTAGATAGACCAATTCAAACATGAAAAAGGAGAGGTAAAAATGAAAAAGAAGATTTCTCTGTTCCTCGCTGCCGCAATGATGCTGACGCTTTTTGCCGGCTGCACTCCCTCCGCAGAAACAACTCCGACACCGACTCCAGGGGCCAATCCGACCCAGCCCGCTGCGCAAAAGGATGTTGATTTAGTCTTTTTCACCGGGAAGGTCGAGACAGTTGACCTGCTTGATGAAATCATTGCCGACTATAATGCACAAAGCAACGGAATTACTGTGGAACAAGAATATCAAAATGATGCGAGCAACATCATCAAAATCAAGTTTGCCTCTGGTGAAGCCCCTGCTGTCATGACGACCTACGAACAGGAGTATGTCAATCAGGGAAAGTATCTGGACCTGTCTGACTGGAATGAGATTTGGGATCGCTTAATTCCTTCCATGCGGGAAAACTGCACGGATGTGAACAGCGGAAAACAGTATCGAATTTGCACCAACATGACTATGGCCGGATTCTGGTATAACAAGGAAATTTTTGATGAGTTGGGGCTGAAACCCGCTAATACATGGGAAGAATTTGTCGCCAACCTGGAAGCGCTCAAGGCGGCAAAGCCTGATGTGGATCCGTGGTTTATCTTCGGAAATGAGGCATGGCATCTGGGCCATCTGATTGAATTCATCCCTCATGGCTATATTAAGGCCAAGTACGGTGCTACCGAAGCGAAGGTTGCGATGCTGAACAACGACAAGAGTATCCTGAATTTCGGCGATCCGAACGGCGCTATGGCAACCTTTGCCGCAGGGCTCTTGGAACTTCAAGATAAGGGATTGCTGAACGCCGATGTCTTGACTGCTACAAGCGATAACTGTGTGGACGCTTTTGTGTCCGGGAAGGCTGCTATGTTCAGCAATGGTATGTGGTGCCTGTCCGGTATTCTTGAAAAGGATCCTTCTATGGCTGATAAAATCGGCTTTATGCCGTATCCCTCTATGATGGCTGACGGTACGCCGATGGTTTTGGTGGCCGAGGATTCCGGCTATAGCATTAGCGCTGAAACTCCCTATTCGGCAGAGGCAAAAGACTTTTTGGAGTACTTATTCCAAGCGGAAAACCAGAAGAAGTATGCGGAAAGTCTCGGTTCTCCTTCTGCTTTCACTGATGTAGACGCTGACTGGGCTCCCGCCGCTGTCGTCGAAGGCGTCAATAGTGCAATTGAATCTGCGGCGAATATTGGATATACCAATGAAAAACCTGCTGGATTCTCTGGTGATGACGCTGGACGAATGGTTCAGGATCTGTTGGCCGGAAAGTACACGGCAGAGGAATTTGCGATTGCCTATGAAAAGGCTTGGGATGCCGGTTTTACGTCCTAAAATAATGTCTACTGAATCAACCGCCAAGCGGTTTATTCGTGCGGCCACGGCTGCATCATTTCATCAAACGGGCTATGAATAGCCCGTTTGATGAAGTTGAGACATTGTTGCAATGCATATTTCCGCTGGAGCGCCGTATTGCTCCAGCGGAAGGTGCAAGGTTTTCCGGCTCAT
>CDZT01032757.1_pt1 | contig 92229 bp, 72 predicted proteins | sample 557531 | NCBI WGS metagenome assembly CDZT01 (sample SAMEA3182066, study PRJEB8094) | gut metagenome | biome: human; feature: gut; material: Stool; isolation source: human stools | place: Canada | collected 2013-03-05
TTGTATAAAGAAAACCACCGGCAATGCCGGTGGTTCCAAAAAGCTTTAGCTATGCCCAGAATAAATATCCGAGCAAAGCGAGGAAAGGTTACTAAAACCGATGGAGAGGAAATCTATGGGTTTTGCAAATGTAAAAAGAGGTGCCCTACCGCTATTTCAAATAGCAGCAGGGCACTCCACGCAAGCGATACAAAATCGACGAGCCTATAGGCTCAGCTAGTAATAGGCCCCAAGGGGGCCTGCACAAACCACCGGCACGGCCGGTGGTTATGATTGCAGCGCATGCGGAGCGCTTGGGTGGGACGATGTGGGCGTCGTCTCCTACGCACCTTCCGGAAGTCTTCCGCGGGAGCACAGATTGTACGCTGCCGGAGGATTCTGCGCAAAAAACCGGGCTGCGTCGCAGCTACGGCACAGCCCGGAGAAAGAGAGGCGAACGAAATTATTTGGCCAGCTGGCGGTTTTCCTCGTCGAGTCTTCCAAGGAAGTTCAGGAGCAGCGCTTCATCCTCCTTGCTGTCGGCAAAGAGCTCCAAGCTGTCGCCCTGCTCGCTGAGCAGACGGCCGAGCGCGACATACTCGCTCATGGCGCTCTTCAGGTTGAAGATGTCGCCCTCCAGACTCTCAAGATACACTCTGCCCTTGCACTGATGCACGACCTTACGGAATTCTTCTACCTCTTGAATGTTCTGCAGTTTCATAACATAACCTCCCATGTATGTTTTCGGTTGATTTCTTTTTCACTCTGCAGGCAGTATACGCCATTCGCGGGAAAAACGCAAGACAGAAAATATACGAAATAAACAAAAATAAACATTGGCATTTGTTATAATCAAACAAAATAAGAGGAAGAAATTGCAAAATTTCGGTTCAGCGCTTGTAGAACGGGGTGGGGACGATCTCCATCTCGACCTTGCGGCCGCGCACATCGGCGTAGACATGCTTGCCGACTTCCGCGTCTTCGACCGGAACATAGCCCATCGCGACACAGCAGCCGAGATACGGCGCGAACGTGCCGGAGGAGGTCCAGCCGATCTTCTCACCATCCGGGGCGGAATACAGGTCGCAGTGCTCGCGCACGATACCGCGGCCAACGCCCTTGAGGCCCACGCGCTTGACCTCGGGCGCGCCGAGCTTCACGAGCGCATCATGGCCGATGAAGTCCTTGCCGTCGAGCTTGCAGGGAAGGCCCGCCATTTTGGGGGTGATGTTGTCGGTCAGCTCGTGGCCGTAGAGCGGCATGGCCGCTTCCAGACGCAGCGTATCGCGCGCGCCGAGACCGCAGGGGATGAGGCCGAAGTCGCGGCCTGCTTCCAGCAGCGTGTCCCACAGCCAGACGGTGTCTTCCGCCTTGCAGAGAATTTCGTAGCCGAACGAGCCCGTGTAGCCCGAGCGGGAGACATAGGTTTCCGCGCTGCGGCCGTTCCAGGTGAGCGTAGCCTTCGTGAAGGAGTAGTACTTTTCGGGAAGCGCGCTTTCTTCGCAGAGCTTCGTCATGATTTCCTTGGAAACGGGGCCCTGGATGGCGATCTGGCCGAACTCGTTGCCCGCGTCATGGTAGCCGGGATGGCCGGACAGATGCGCCTCCACCCATGCCGCGTCCTTATCACGGTTGCCGGCGTTGACGACGATGAGGTAGTCGTCGGCTTCCATGCGGTAGACGATCAGATCATCGACCACACCGCCTTCGTCGTTGCAGAACATGCCGTAGCGCATGTCGCCGTTCTGCATTTTGGAGATGTCGGTGGTGACGAGGTGCTGGATGTTTGCAAGAGCGTCCTCACCGTGGAAGACGAGCTCTCCCATGTGCGACACGTCAAAAAGGCCGGCCTTCTCGCGAACGGCCATGTGCTCGGCCAGAATGCCCGACGGGTACTGCACGGGCATCAGGAAGCCGCCGAATTCTACCATCTTTGCGCCAAGGGCGACGTGCGAATCGTATAAGGGTGTTTTCTTTTCCATGATAGTTTCCTCCACATCATATTTCAAAACGGGCGGTATGCTGTATTGCGCCCGTCGGGTTTACAAAAGGGCATAAAAAGGGCGCAAAGCTCCGATTGGAAGCCTTGCGCCTCTGTTATCTGCCTGAGAGATTCCCGGAAAGCTCCGGTTGCACCGTCGGCGTGCGTACATGCACTTTGCAGAGTGTCGTCGAGTTCCGGTCCTTCTGCCTGAGAGCTTTTGCTTTCCCCTTCGGCGCCGCGCGAGCGGGCTCTCCCGGAACTGTCATCCGACCCGGGCAGCGCGAACTGGTTCACACTGCCTATATCAATTTTCGATGACAGAATAACATAATTGAAATGTGGTGTCAAGTGAGAAATTGTTGTTTTTACATAAAATTAACACCAAAGGCAAATAAAAGAGTACCTACCGGAAAAAACCGGCAGGTACTGGAGTTTTATGGGCGCGATGAGACACTGCCCTACAGCACCTTCTGCAGGAATGAGACAAGGCGCGGGCTCTCGGGGTTGTCGAAGAGCTCGTGGGACGGCTTGTCCTCTTCGATTTTGCCGTCGGCGAGGAAGATGGTTCTGGCCGCGACCTCGCGGGCAAAGCGCATCTCATGGGTCACGACGATCATCGTCATACCGTCGGCCGCCAGCGCCTTCATCACGTCGAGGACCTCTCCGATCATCTCGGGGTCGAGGGCGCTTGTCGGCTCGTCAAAGAGCATGACCTCGGGGTCCATCATGAGGGAACGCACAATCGCGATTCTCTGCTTCTGGCCGCCGGAGAGCTGGCTGGGGTAGGCCGAGACGCGGTCTGCAAGACCGACCTTTTTGAGAAGCTCGATGGCTTTGCTCTCGGCCTCGTCCTTCGGCATTTTCTTAATACGCATCGGGGCGACGGTGAGGTTTTTCATCACGTCCATGTTGTTGAACAGATTGAACTGCTGGAACACCATGCCCATCTTCTGCCGGTGCAGATCGATGTTTCTGTTCTGGCGCTTGTCGCAGATGTCCGTTCCGTCGAAGATGATCTTGCCGGAGGTCGGCTTTTCAAGCAAATTCAGGCAGCGCAGAAACGTCGACTTGCCGCCGCCGGAGGGGCCGATGATGGAGACGACCTCGTTTTTATAGAAGGTGGCGCTGATGTGCTTTAAAACCTCGAGCTTGTGGAAGCTCTTGCAGAGGTCCTGGACCTCGATCATAGTCTGTTTATTTTCCATGCGACAGCTTCCTTTCTGCGAGCGATACGATGCGGCTGCTGATGAAGGTCAGAACGAAGTAGATGAGCGCCGCGACGGCGAGGCACTCGAGGCTCTTGTAGCTGAGCGCAATGACGTCGTTTGTGCGGAACATGAGGTCGGCAATGCCGATGACGGAGACGATGGACGATTCCTTGATGACCGTCACAAATTCGTTGCCGAGCGCGGGAAGGATGTTGCGGATGGCCTGCGGCAGAACGACAAGGCGCATCGCCTCGCCGGACGAGAAGCCCACGCTGCGCGCAGCCTCAGTCTGGCCGTAGTCGACGGCCTGAATGCCCGAACGGATGACCTCCGCGACGTACGCGCAGCTGTTCATGCTCATGGCGACAATGCCGGCGGCAAAGCGCGAGAAGTTGGGGATCCACGAGATATCGGGGATCTTCACGCCGATCATGGGAAGACCGTAGAAGATGAACATCAGCTGGACCATAAGGGGCGTGCCGCGGATGAACTCGATGTACGCGACCGCCAGCCACTTGAGCGGCAGAATTTTGCCCATGCGCATGGTCGCCATCAGCGTGCCAAGGATCGTGCCGAGCAGGACGGAGAACGCCGCGATGATGAGCGTGTTGACAACGCCCTGCGCGAAAAAGCTGGAATAGCGCTCGATGATTTTTCCTATCGTTTCAAAAAAAGTCATGGGAGCCTCCTTCTAAAAAATATGCAGCGCGCGTGGCTGCGCAAAACAGGCTTCAAGGCTTCGCCGCCAGCGCGGCGAAGCCTTGGTTAAAGTCTACAAAACAGGATTGAAATCTTAGGACAATTGACAGAGCTGAAATTACAGACCCAAGCTGGCTGCGAGCGCAACTGCTTCGCCATAAGCCTGCTGGTAGCTGCCGTCGGCGGTGACCTTGTCGACGACCTCGTTGACAACGGCCATCAGGTCTTCCGTGCCCTTGGCCAGAACAGCGGCCTTACCGAAGGAAGCCTCTTCTGCGGTGAATTCGAAGTCGGAGACCTCGAGCTTTCCGTCGCTGGTTGCGACCAGAGCCTCGCCGACCGCCTGGTCAACGACAAAGCCCGCAATGTTGCCGTTCTGCGTCTCGAGCGCCAGTGCCGGGTACTTTTCGAGCTCAAACAGCTCGCTGTCGGGCAGAGCTGAGAGGACCAGCTGGGACTGGATGGTGCCCTTCTGCGCGCCGACCTTCTGACCGGCCAGAGCTTCCTTGGTGGAATACTTGTCCGCGTCGCCGGTCTTGACGATGAGCAGCTGCGCACTGGTCTCATAGAGGTTCGAGAAGTCGATCTCTTCGGCGCGCTCGGGGGTCTTGGTGAACGCGGCGATACCGATATCGACCTGACCGGACTTGACAGCGGGAATGATGCCGTCGAACGCCATGTCGACAACCTCAAGCTCTACGCCGATGGCGTCCGCGATCTGCTGGGCGAGCCACATGTCGCAGCCTGCGAAGTTGGCATCGAGATCCTTGAATTCGTACGGTGCGTACTGCGCTTCGGTGCCGACGATCAGCTTGCCGCGCGCCTTGATCTCAGCGAGAAGGCCGGTGGCTTCTTCCGCGGGAGCGGCTTCTTCGGTTGCTTCCTCGGCGGGAGCGGTCTCTTCGGCGGTGGTTTCGGTCGTTTCGGTCGCTGCGGTTTCCGTGGTTGCAGCGGGAGCGGGCTCTTCGGTCTTGGCGGCGCAGCCTGCAAACAGGCCGAGCGCCAGTACTGCGCAAAGCGTCAGCGCAAGAAGTTTGGTCAGTGAATTCTTTTTCATAATACCCTCCTGTGCATGTCATACATGCAATGTGATGTAATTTATGTGTATGATTATACAGAAAATTCAGAATTTGTAAAGTCGCAAAGTTATACAACAATCGACTGCATATCGATGAATAATTGTGAAACTTTCTGTATAATCGCCAAATTCGTCCTTGTGGGGCGGAATTTTTTCAGAACCGGAGCGCTTCCAAGCGGTCGTAGGCCTCGCGGAGCTTTTCAATATCCACAGTGCATGCAATGCGGAAGTGCTGCTTGCCGGCAAGACCGAACACGTCGCCCGGGGAGACGAGGATGTGCGCGCGCTCCAGCAGTTCTTTGCAGAATTCGCCTGCCGAAAGCCCCGTCTTTTCCACGCCCGGGAAGAGATAGAACGTGCCCTTCGGCCGGACGAGGCTTAAGTACGGGATCTTTTCCAGCCGATCGGCGGAGTAGAAAATGCGCTCGCGGTAGGCCTTGATGTAGCGCTCGCGGATGCGCGCCCGGTTGTCTAACGCCGCAATTGCGGCTCTTTGCGAGATGGAGGGGGCAGAGTAGATGAGCGAGCCGTTGATCTGGTTCATGGTGGCGATCAAGGTCGGCTCCGCGATGATCACGCCCACGCGCCAGCCGGTCATGAGGAAGTTCTTGGAGAAGCTGTTGAGGGTGATCGTCCGGTCCAGCATGCCGGGGAGCGTGCGCAGCGGGATGTAGTCGCCCTCATAGATATAGGTGGTGTAAATTTCGTCCGCCGCGACGAGAAGATCGTATTCCTGCGCGATTTTCGCAAGCAGCTCGAGCGTGCTCCGGTCGTAGGCCATGCCGGTGGGGTTTGTGGGGTTATTGAAGATGATAGCCTTTGTTTTGGGCGTAATCGCCGCGCGCAGGCGCTCTTCGGAAATTGCGTAATTCTCAGACGCATACGTCGGAACATCGACGCACACGCCGCCCGCAAGCTCGATCTGGCTGCGGTACATGGCAAAGTACGGCGAGAACACGATGACCTCATCGCCGGGGTTTAAGATGGTCAGCATCGCGAGCGCCATGCCGAGGCAGCTCGAGGCCGTGACGAGCACATGATCGGGATGGAGCTCCTGCGTGAAATCCGCCTGCCACGCGCCGCAGACTGCCGAAATGAGCTCCGGGTCGCCCTTGGGGTCACCGTAGTGGGTGTGGCCCGCCTTCGCGTCGAGGTATGCCTTTTCAATGATGGCTTCGTCAGTGGTAAAATCGGTGTCGCCGATGGAAAGGTCGATGATATCGTTGTATTTGGCCAGCGCCTCGGTGTCGAGCGAGAGCCCGGAGCCCGCGTGCTGAAAACGGTTTGCGATGTAGCGTTTCATGCTCATAAGACTGCCTCCTTGCGGATGTGGGGAACGACGGTCGCGCCGTTCGGGATGACATAGATGGATTTTCCGGCGAGGTCCGCTTCTTTTAAAAGCGCCCCCATATCAGAGAACGACCGCATGCCCATCGGGCGCACAAGCTCGTCCGGGATCGAGGAATAAAGAAAAATTTTCTGCCGCTGCGCCTGCTCGCAGTTCTGGAAGAAAATATAGCCCGCAACAGTGAAGGCCTCACGCAGGCGCTTTTCGATCGTGCCGTCGAGAAGATTTTGGCACCAGCCGAAGTATTCCTCCGGCCCGCCGCCCTCCGGCGCTTCGAGCATCAAAATGAGCGTTCCGCCGGGCTTTAAGCCGGACTCGACGTTATCGACGGTTTTTGTGCCCTGATAAAGCGAAATGTCCTTCGGAAAGCCGCCGCAGCTGGCGACAATCACGTCGGCCTGCTCCGGTACATCCACCTGATAGATTTTATTGACGAGCGCGCAGCCCGCTTCCCAGGACTTCAGGTAATGCCCGGAGAAAATCGCGTGCAGCTGCATCTGCGCGTTCATGACGAGGTTCACCATGAAAAGGTGCGGCAGCATCGCGGCGGCCTCGCACATGTCCTCGTGCAGGGGGTTGCCGGTCAGAACGCCGTTTCCGATTTTGGGGTTCGAGCGCAGCGCCTTGGGGTCAAGAGAATAGGCGTGGTTGTGGCGGATGGTCTGAAGACCGCTGACGCCGGGGAGAATGCTCTTTCGGCCGCCGCCGAAGCCTGCCATGATATGGTGCGTACATGCACCGAGGCAGACGACAAAATCGGCCGTCGCGACGGTTTTATTGAGCCAGACGGGCGTATCGTGCGCGGTCGTGCCGAGGTAGACAAGGTCCTTTGCCTCGCAGTCGTGGTTCTCGACACGCACCTTGTCAAAAACATTGCTTGTTACCAACGTCCGCAACTCCTGTTCATCGCCGCCGGTGTGCGTGCCATTGGCCACGACGATGGTGAGCTTGCTGTAATCTACGCCGCACGCGGTATGCAGGTACTCGACCAGATGCGGAATGACAAGGTCCTGCCGCATCCAGAACCGGGACATATCGCTCACCACGAGCGCAACGCTCGCTCCTGCCGGAATCTCCTCGCATAAAGGCTTGCTTCCAATCGGGTGCGCCAAACTCTCCAGAAGTCCGGCGCGGATATCCTGCATTGCGGGCGCGTCGTTTCCATGCAGAACGGCCAGCACCGAGCCCTCGTCCAGCGGCACCGTGACGCTGCCATGTCCGTATGCGAACTGATACTCTTTCATGCGTTTCGCCTCTTTATACTATAATAAATATCTTTGCGCGCATTATAAACGATTCGCGCCTGCTGCGCAATTGTCAAAGCACACAAAAAGGGAGCTGCATGAAGCAGTTCCCACATGTGAAACGTTAATCTTGCTATGCGTAGGGGGCGATGCCTACATCACCCCGGCAAAATGCACCCGTTTTTACGGAAATCTTCGGCGAATTCGATACTTCCCTTGGGTCGATGTGGGCATCGACCCCTACGGACCCGACAAGGACATTGTCGGTATATTATTTGATAAATTTATCGATGGCCTGACAGAGGCTATCCAAGGCCTGCTCGTCGTCCTGCTCGACGGCATCGACGATGCAGTGCTGGATATGGTCCTGCAAAATCACCTTGCCGATATTATTGATGGCCGAGCGCACGGCGGCGATCTGAATGAGAACCTCCGAACAGTCGCGTCCATCCTCCACCATCTTCTTGACCGACTCCAGATGGCCGATGGCGCGGGCAAGGCGGTTTAAAACAGCCTTCGTGTTCGCGTGAACATGGCCGTGCGCGCCGGGTTCGGCGTGATCATGGTCATGCGGGTGCGTGTGGCTGTGGGCGTGTTCGTGCTCATGCGCCTGTTCGGCGGTGTGGGTGTCCTGCGGATTGTGCAGATGGGCGATGTGGTGCTCGTGCAGATAATCGTGATCGTGTTCCATAATGAACGGCACTCCTTTTTTCTTTGATTGGAAGTATACCACATCAGCCAAGACAATTCCATACAAAACCAGAGAAAAATTTCGGGAATTTCACAAAACCATCCCCACCCGGGGGATTATTTTCCCGATTTCATACTCTTTACAAAACGCCTGCCTGCGAGTATAATGTAGACGAAAAACTATACGGGCGGCCGGACTGCCGCCGCAGAAAGGGACAGAATTATGCATCACGATGAAACCATGCACACCCACGAGCATACCCATGCCGACGGGAGCACGCATACCCATGAGCACACCCATCCGCACGACCACGAACATCCGCACACCCATGACCACGGCTGCGACGAGCACGCCTGCGCCGCTTGCTCCGGATGCGCGGACCCCAAGCAGGAGCTGATGGCGCTGATGAAGTACATGGTCGGCCACAATACCGCCCATGCAAACGAGCTCGCGCAGCTTGCAAAGCAGCTGCAGGATCTGGGCGAGACGACGGCCTACGAGCAGATCATGCTGGCTGTGAGCGATTTCGAAAAGGGCAATCTGCGCCTTTCCACTGTGCTCACGTCCATGAACGGCTGAGGAGGATCTTAATATGTGCCTTGCAATGGTCTATACGGATAAGGCCGAGCCCGAAAACCTCGTGCTGAGCAACGTCCAGCGCATCGACTGCAAAGACGGCCTTGTGTATCTGACCGATCTTCTCGATCGGCAGGTCGTGGTCGAGGGCGAGATCGTCTCGGTCGACCTGGTCGGCAACACGACGATTATCCGCAAAACACAGAAATAATGCAAAAAGGGAGCCGCCCGGAAGATCATAACTTTCGTCCGGCTCCCCGCGTCGGCTACAGGAGGCAGGCATGCAGAGCTATGAGGTCGTCCGCGAGGTCGAGAACCAGTGCGCCAACAATCAGATGCGCGATATCTTTTTTGAAGAGATCGAGACCGACGATCCGGTCGGCTGGCTGCGCGGGTTTGTCAAGGGACGGGACGTCGAGATGAGCGTGGACAAAAAGGAAAATAGCGATCTGACCGTCTTTGTCACCAGCGGCGGCGTGACGCAGAAATTCCTGTTTACAAAAATCTGAAAAATTCCTCCGGGATTTTACAAAAAAGCCAGATCATTTTTGATATATCATTAGTCTGTTTTCTACATATTTTTATGCAATTTTTGCAAAAATGGGCTTGTCTTTGCCGGAACTTTGTGTTACGATACTTTTGTATCGAATCCGCAGAGGGAAGGGCTCCGCGAACGAGACGCAATTTTATCATTTTGGAGGCAAGCTATGAGCGTTGCGGAAATTTATGAGGAAAGAGCTGCTTTTTCGTTTGAAGTCTTCCCGCCAAAGACCGATGTTGGCATGGAAAAGCTGTGCGGCGAGGGCGGTGTGCTCGAAAAGCTCTACACGCTGAACCCTGACTACATCTCCTGCACCTATGGCGCGGGCGGCACGAACGTCGGCAAGAACCTCGAGGTGCTTGACAAGATCAAAAAAGACGGCAAGTGCACCCCAGTCACCCATTTCACCTGCATCGGCAATACCAAGGCCGATATCAGGGAAAAGCTTCAGACCTATCTCGACCACGGCATTGACCATATGCTCGCGCTGCGGGGAGACCTTCCCTTCGGCTGGACGGGCACGAACGGCGACCTTCACTATGCGACCGAGCTTGTGAAGTTTGTCCGCAAGGAGTTTGGAGACAAGTTCACCATCGCCGTTGCTGGCTCTCCCGAGGGACACATCCAGTGCCGCTCACTGGAGGCCGACATCGCATTTTTGAAGCAGAAGCAGGATAACGGTGCGGACTTCATCATCTCGCAGCTCTGCTGGGATATGGACGCGTTCCGCCGCTGGCTCGATGCGATCCGGGCTGCCGGTGTGTGGCTGCCTGTCGATGTGGGCATCATGCCGATCCTTGATCAGGCCGCGACCATCAACATGGCACTCTCGCGCAACGGCTGCGTCATGGACCGCGCGCTCTGCGAGATCATCTCGAAGAACTGGATATTCCCGAACCCGTTCGACAAAGAGCCGTTTGACGCGGACGCAGCCGGCAAGAAGGAAAGCTTCAAAAAGGCCGGCATCGAATACACCATCAACCAGATCGACCAGTACCGCGCCTGCGGCGTCGACGGCATCCATCTGTATGCCCTCAACAAGTACGACGATGTCGCTTATATCGCGAAAGCGGCGGGCCTGATTGACCTTGTTTAAAACCAAAACCCACGTGCTCCGGCGGGCTATTCGTCTGCCGGAGCCGTAAGGCGCTTTCAAAGGAGCAGTACCAATGGCAACACATACCATCGCGGTCGCCGGTAAGGGTGGCGTCGGCAAGACGACCACCTGCGGCATGATCATCGATTATCTGTGCAAGCAGAAAAAGGGTCCCATCCTCGTTGTGGATGCGGACGCAAACTCCAACCTCAACGAGGTGCTCGGCGTGGAGGTCGAAACCACGCTCGGAGACATCCGCGAGGAAATGGCAAGAGCCGAGCAGAAGGGCACGGTTCCGGCCAACATGACAAAGGCCGATTACGCGGAGATGAAGTTCAATTCCGCGCTCATCGAAGAAGACGATTTCGACATGCTCGTCATGGGAAGAACGCAGGGCAAGGGCTGCTACTGCTTTGTCAACGGCGTTCTCAAGACCCAGATCGACAAGTATGCCGGAAACTATAAATACATGGTCATCGACAACGAGGCGGGTCTCGAGCATATCTCGAGAGGCACGCTTCCGCACGTGGATACCATGCTGCTTATTTCGGACTGCTCGCGCCGGGGCGTGCAGGCGGTCGGGCGCATTGCGGAAATGATCCGCGAGCTCGAGCTCAAGCCCGGAACCATGAAGCTGATCATCAACCGCGCGCCGGATGGAAAACTCAACGCCGGCGTGCAGGAAGAGATAGAAAAATACGGTCTTGACCTCGTGGGAGTTCTTCCGCAGGACGAGACGGTATACGAGTATGACTGCGATGGCAAGCCCAGCTCCCAGGTGCCGGATAGCACGCCGGTAAAGCAGGCGCTGCACCAGATCATGCGCGATTTAAATCTGTAAGGCCAAAAAATTATGATATAGGGGGATTCAACATTATGCCTTTCGTTCCCAAGAAGCAGGCTTTCAATGCCCACATCAATGAAGTTGTGCTGGGCGTTGGCGAAAAAGCAACTGCAATCGGCGGTCAGAACGTACTGCCGTTCCACACGTTCGATGCAGAAATCAAGAACGCTCCGAAGATCGGCGTTGAGCTGACGGACTTCGGCATGTCCGAGTACACGATGCCCGGTGAGCAGGCGTTCTACGCCGGCTGCGAGACTGTGGTTGACATGGCCAAGCGTGCCGAGACGATGGAGGGCGCAGATTTCCTGTGTCTGCACTTTGAAGGCGCCGATCCCAACGGCGCGAACAAGTCCGTCGAAGAGTGCGTCGCGCTCGCCAAGGCAGTTTCCGATGCTGTGACGATGCCGATCGTCATCATGGGCTGCAAGAACATCGAAAAGGACACCGAGCTCTTCAACAAGATCGCAGAAGCTCTGGCCGGTAAGAACATCCTCGTTCTCTCCGCCCGCGATGAAAACTACAAGACCGTCGGTGCATCCGCAGGCCTTGCTTACAACCAGAAGGTCGGCGCGGAATCTGCCGTCGACATCAACCTCGCAAAGCAGCTCAACACCGTCATGACCCAGCTGGGCGTCAATGCGCAGAACATCGTCATGAACATCGGCTCCGCTGCCGCCGGCTACGGCTACGAGTACGTCGCATCCACCCTCGACCGCATCAAGGACGCGGCTCTGAAGCAGGCGGACACCATGCTCCAGATGCCCATCATGACCCCCGTGTCCTCCGATACCTGGGGCGTGAAGGAAGCCGTTATGTCCGAGGCCGACATGCCCGAGTGGGGCAGCCAGGAAGAGCGCGGTATCGAAATGGAAATCACCACCGCGGCTGCGGTTCTAGCCGGCGGCTCCGACGCAGTTATCCTGCGCCATCCGGAAGCCATCAAGACGATCGCCGCGATGATCCGCGCGCTGATCTAAGCAGAGGAGGAATGAGTTACTATGGCAGTTAAAGGTCTTGACATTTTCAAATTATCTCCCAAGAAGAACTGTAAAGAGTGCGGCAGCCCCACATGTATGGCGTTCTGCATGAAGGTCGCGCAGGGTGCCGTTGAAATTACCAAATGTCCGTATATGTCCGCAGAGGCCGTCGCCCTTCTGTCTGAGGCCACTGCGCCTCCCATGAAGACCATCACGGTCGGCGAGCACAAGCTCGGCGGCGAGACCGTCATGATGCGTCATGAGAAGACCCTTGTCAACCGCAACCTTTTCGCGGCGACGCTGTGCACCTGCATGGACGACGCGAAAGTCGAAGAGCGCATCGAGGGCATCAAGAAGGTCGACTACGAGCGCATCGGCGAGCGCGAGATGGTAGAGTGCGTCTTCGTCCATGACGCGGGCGACAGCGCGAAGTTTGTCGAGCTCTGCAAGAAGGCAGCAGCCATCGGCGACCGCACCGTCATCATTGACACCAAGGACGTCGACACCGCCAAGGCAGCGGTTGAGGCCATCAAGGACAACAAGCCCATCCTCAACGGCGCCAACAAGGATAATTTCGCGGCTATGAACGAGATCGCCACCGCGGCAGGCATCGTGCTTGGCGTACACGGCGCGGATCTTTCCGAGCTGCATGATATCGTTGCCGAGCTCGAGAAGGCCGGCAACAAGAACCTGATCCTCGACGTCACCGCCGAGACCATCAAGGAAACGTTTGCAAACGCCGTTCTCGTCCGCCGCACCGCCATCAAGGACGGCGACCGCACGTTCGGCTATCCGTCGATCGTGAACCTCGGCGTTCTGTGCGACCACAACGAGCATCTCGAGACGGCGCTCGCCTCCGTGTTCGTTCTGAAATACGGTTCGATCATTGTCATGGACAAGATCGGCTACGCAGAGGCTCTGCCGCTCTACGGCCTGCGCCAGAACATCTTCACCGACCCGCAGAAGCCGATGAAGGTCGCGCCCGGCATCTACCCGATCAACGGCGCAACGCCCGACGATCCCTGCGCGCTGACGGTCGACTTCGCGCTGACCTACTTCCTGGTCTCCGGCGAGCTCGAGCGCTCCAAGGTGCCCATCAACCTGCTCATCACCGACGCGTCCGGCATGTCCGTTCTGACGGCGTGGGCCGCTGGTAAGTTCTCCTCGACCTCCGTCAAGAAGTTCTTCGACGAGTTCGATCTGGCGAACAAGATCAACAACCGCACCCTCATCATCCCGGGCAAGGTTGCCGTCATGAAGGGCGAAATTCAGGACAAGCTGCCTGAATGGAACGTTGTCGTCGGTACCCGCGAGGCTGTTGAACTCGTCAAGTACCTCAAGGACGGCGAATACAAGGCTGCCGCAGAGGCTGCCGCCGCTTCCAAGAAGCCGGCCGAGGCCAAGAAGACTGTCGACGCCGATGCGCCGCTGGACTTCGAAAAGATCGCTGCCTCCATCCCCGCCATCAAGATCCGCGACGACCTCGACGCACATTACAAGCAGAGAGATCCCGAGTCCCCGAAGTTCGTCACCATCGGCGAGCGTATCCACTGCATCTCCCCGGTCATCCGCGAGGCAATGGCGACGTTCAACCCCGATCCCATCCTCGAGCGTGCTGCGCAGCAGATCAAGGCTGGCGCAACGTACCTCGACGTCAACATCGGCCCGGCCGAATCCAACGGTCCGGAGCTCATGACCTGGGCAGTCAAGCTGCTGCAGGAGAACTTCAACAACGTGCCTCTGGCGCTCGATACCGCCAACAAGAAGGCCATCGAAGCCGGTATCAAGGTCTACAACCGCACGAACGGCAAGCCCATCGTCAACTCCGCTGACGCTGGCTCGCGTATCTCCTACATCGACCTCGCCGCTGCCAACGACGCGATCTGCGTGGCGCTCTGCTCCGCTGACGGTATCGCAAAGGACAACGAAGAGCGCATGATGCACTGCCATCATATGCTCGAGCGCGGCCTGTCCCTCGGCATGGAAGCGACCGACCTCTGGTTCGACCCGCTGTTCCTCGTCGTCAAGGGCATGCAGGATAAGCAGATGGACGTTCTGAACGCCATCAAGCTGTTCGCCGACGAAGGCCTGAAGTCCACGGGCGGTCTGTCCAACAACTCCAACGGCGCGCCGAAGAACGTTCGCCCGATCATGGACTCCGCGCTGGTTGCCATGGCGATGATGCAGGGCCTGACCTCCGCCATCGTCAACCCCAATGACCTGCGCCTGATGGAGACCATCAAGTCCTGCGACATCTTCAAGAACAACGAGCTGTACTCCGACTCCTATCTGGACGTCTGATTTCCCATGTTTATACGCGGTTCCCTGCCGGCTTTCGGCAGGGAATCGTGATTTCACCCTGAAATGCGCGCAGCTGCCGCCTTCCGACAATTGAACGCATTTCCGGGCGCTTGCAAACTTCCGCAATTCATTATTTTTCAGGAGGGTATTTATGAGCGTATTAACTGATCTGATTTATGGCGGCTCGAATGCCGTCGCCGGTCTGACCGAAGGCGCGGTCAACGATGCAATTGCCAAATATGGCGCAGACAAGGAACTCGCGTTCCCCGATACTGCTTATTTCTTCCCCACGATCTATGCGGCAACCGGCGTGAAGGTGAAAACGCTCGGCGATCTTCCTGCCTGTGTTGGCGTGCTCAAGAGCCTGATTACCAATCAGGAGGACCTCAGCCAGGCGCTGAACGCCGGTTTGGCGACAGCAGTCGGCGCGGAAATTCTCGAAGGCCTCAAGTTTGTCGAGCCCAAGGAGAGCTATGAGAGCGCAAGAGTTCCCGGCATCGGCTTCGTGCCCGATCCTATCATCCGCTCGCTCGGCGTGCCGCTGGTTACGGGCGATATCCCCGGTGTGGCCGTCGTGCTCGGCAAGGCCGAAAACGGCGAAGACGCGGCGAAGGTCGTCAAGGACTACCAGTCGAAGGGCATTATGACCTTCCTGATCGGCGATGTGATCGAGCAGTGCGCAGACGCCGGTGTGAAGATGGGCCTTGAGCTCCGCGTCATCCCGCTGGGCCATGACGTGACGGCTGTCATCCATGTTGTGACCGTCGCCATCCGCGCGGCTCTGATCTTCGGCAATGTGCAGCCGGGCGATCTGGCGGGCCTTCTTGCCTATACGAAAGAGCGCGTTCCCGCGTTTGTCAACACCTTTGGCGCGATCGACAATGTCGTCGTCTCCGCGGGCGCTGGCGCGATTGCGCTGGGCTTCCCGGTCGTGGTCGACATTGACCTCGGCGAAAATCAGGTTCCGGGCGCGCTGGAGAGCTGTCTGGACCACAACGAGACCGTTAAGAAGTCCCTCGAGCTGCGCGGCATTAAGATCAAGTCCAAGGAGCTTCCGATTCCGGTTGCGTTCGCAGCGGCCTTCGAGGGCGAGATCATCCGTAAGGCCGATATGCAGGTCGAGTTCTGGTCCGCCAAGAACACCACCTGCGAGCTCGTTCTCGCCAAGGGCATGGACGAGGTTGAGGACCACAAGATTGTCATCGACGGCCCCGACATCGACTCGGGCGACCTTGAGTACGCGCTTGCTACCTGCATCTATGTCGCGGGCAAGAAGATGCAGCCCGACTTTGAGTCCGTCATCGAGCGCAAGATCCACGCCTGGTTCAACTACATGGAAGGCGTCATGCACACCGGCCAGAGAAACCAGTTCCGCATCCGTATTTCCAAGGAAGCGTATGAGAAGGGCCTCCGCCTGACGCACTTCGCAGAAGTCCTGTACCACATGATCACGGACGAATTCGAAGCTGTCGTCGACAAGTGCGAGGTACACCTGATCACCGACCCCGCGAAGGCGACGAGCTTCCTCAACGACGTTGCCATGCCGCGCTACAACATGCGCGACGACCGTCTTGCCTCCATGACCGACGAGTCCGTCGACCGCTTCTTCACCTGCATCCTCTGCCAGTCGTTCGCCCCGGCGCACTGCTGCGTCGTTACCCCCGAGCGTCTGGGTCTTTGCGGCGCGGTGTCGTGGCTCGATGCGAAGGCGACGTATGAGCTCAACCCGAACGGCCCGTCCCAGCCCATTATGAAAGAAGGCTGCCTCGACGAGCGCACCGGCCGCTATACGACTGTCAATGACGCGATCAAGGACGCAACGCACGGCGCGGTCGAAGAAGTCACGCTGTACTCCATCATGGAAGACCCGATGACCTCCTGCGGCTGCTTCGAGTGCATCTCCGGCATTGAGCCGATGTCCAACGGCTTCATCGTCGTGAACCGCGAGTATGCGGGCATGACCCCGGCCGGTATGACCTTCGGCGAGCTGGCCTCCTGCACCGGCGGCGGCGTTCAGACCCCGGGCTACATGGGCCATGGCCGTCACTTCATCTCGTCCAAGAAGTTCATCCACGCCGAGGGCGGTATCGAGCGTATCGTCTGGATGCCGAAGGAACTCAAGGACGACGTGGGCGAGAAGCTCAACAAGACCGCCAAGGAGCTCTATGGCATCGAGAACTTCACCGATATGATCGCCGACGAGACGATCTGCACCGATTGCGACGCGCTGCTGACGTTCCTGCAGGAAAAGAATCATCCAGTGCTTGCAATGGAGCCGCTGATGTAATATAATAAGCGTAAGCTGCGTGCGCGGCGCGCGATGGGCGGGAATTCCCAACCTGCCTTGCGTCATGACGCGTAGAATACCGCTGCAAATTGTATGGGGGAGGGCGTATGTCCTCCCCTTTTTTGTAAAGTGTTTGCATGATGCGGACATATATGATAAAATGTCCGTAATTCGAGAGTATACGTGTGGGGACGGCCCGTCCACAGACGTATGGACTTGAAAATGTACCTACACCGAAAGGAGATTCCATCCGATGTATCAGATTACCTTCCAGTTTGAAAACGGCGGCAAGCCCGTCATTGTCGACGCTGCCCCCAATACCTCGCTGCTGGACGTTGCGAAGGCGGCCAACGTCGCCATCGACGCGCCATGTAACGGCAACGGCTCGTGCGGCAAGTGCCGGGTCAAGATTTTAGAGGGTACGGTCGACTCTACGCCCACGCACCATATTTCCGAGGAGGACTACGCGGCCGGTTGGCGTTTGAGCTGCGCGAGCAAGCCCACGTCCGATGTGGTCGTGCAGGTGCCGGACATTGCCTCCGCCTACCAGAGCCGCATGAAGACCGCCGACCTTTCTACCGGCGAAGAGGTTGCGACGTTCAATAAGCTTCAGGAGGACATCCGCGAGGCGGGCGTAGACATCAGCTGCGATTTCGTTTCCGCGGTTCTTGAGCTCTCGGAGCCCACGCTGGACGATACCATGCCGGACACCGAGCGGCTGGCGCTTGCCGCGCAGGACGCGTTTGACGGCTGCACGGAGGTCAAGCTCACCTATCATACGGTCAAGAAGCTTGCCAAGACGCTCCGCGATGCGAATTTCAAGGTACAGATCGCAGGCACGCTCGACATGGGCGTTCTGACCGTCATGGACGTGACCGGAAAGCTCGATGCGCCCATGATCGGCTGCGCGATTGATATCGGCACGACGACGGTTACGGGCGTGCTTCTCAATCTCGAGACCGGCGAGGTCGTCGCGAAGGCCTCTTCGGGTAACGGCCAGATCCGCTACGGCGCGGACGTGATTAACCGCATCATCGAGCAGTCGAAGCCCGGCGGCGTGAAGCGCCTGCAGGACGCGATTTTAAAGGAAACGCTCGTGCCGCTGACGGCTGTCATGTGCAAATCCGCGGGCATTACAGCGGACCGGATTTTACGGGCGGCCGTTGCGTCCAACACGACGATGAACCATCTGCTGCTCGGCGTGGACGCGGACCCTGTGCGCATGGAGCCCTATATCCCGACGTTCTTCCAGTGGCGCGGCATGGTCGCAAAAGACCTCGGCTTCGTCGCGAATCCCGACGCGGAGGTTCTCGTTGCGCCGAACATCGGCTCGTACGTTGGCGGCGATATCACTGCGGGCACATTCGCAAGCTTAATTTGGAATAAGGACGAATTCTCACTCTTCATTGACCTCGGCACAAACGGCGAGCTTGTCTTCGGTAACCGCGACTTTATGATGTCCTGCGCGTGCTCGGCGGGTCCTGCGTTTGAGGGCGGCGACATTTCCTGCGGCATGCGCGCAACGGACGGCGCGGTCGAGGCCGTGTCCATTGACAAAGATACCATGGAGCCGAAGCTCACCATTGTCGGTGACGAAGGTCAGAAGCCTGTCGGCATCTGCGGCTCGGGTATCATCGATGTGATTGCCGAGCTCTACCGTACCTCGATCATCTCCTCGAAGGGCAAGTTCGTCCGCGAGGGCGGCAGAGTCGCCCACGACGAGCACGGCATGGGGCGCTACATTTTGGCGAGACCCGATGAGAGTGAGACCGGCCGCGAAATTTCGATCACCGAGGTCGATATCGACTCGTTTATCCGCGCAAAGGGCGCCATTTTCTCGGCCATCAATATTATGCTGTCTAGTCTTGATATGGACGTTTCGGTTCTCGAGCACGTCTATGTCGCGGGCGGCATCGGCTCGGGTATTAACATGGAAAACGCCGTGCGCATCGGCATGCTGCCGGACATTGACCGCGAGCTCTTTACGTATCTCGGCAACACGTCGCTTGCCGGTGCGTACGCGATGGTACGCTCGGAAAACGCGAACCAGAAGGTGGACGAGATCGCGTCCAACATGACCTATATGGAGCTTTCGACGAACCCGCGGTACATGGACGAATTCGTCGCGGCCTGCTTCCTGCCGCATACAAACCGCGAGCTGTTCCCGTCGAGCGTGCAGGAGTGATGGTATGGCAGAGCTGAACAAAAAGGACGTACAGAACAACAAGGAAGAGGTTCCGTTTGCGCACTATGAGGCGCGCTTCCGCGAACTGGACCCCGAGGAGGCTGCGCAGCGCTGCGGCGTGAAGTTTGAAAACGGCGCGTTTACGGTGACGCTGCTGGGAGACGAATACGTCATCACGTGGCCGGAGTATACCATCTCCGCCGACAATCCCAGAGCCTTCGCGCGCAAAAATATCCCCACGCAGACGTTCCTGCTTCGCTATCTTCTCGAGGGTAAGAAGGCAGGGCCGTGGCTGAGCTTCAAGACCTTCCGCGAAATGCCGTGGGGCGAGCTCTACATCAGCCCCTATACCGGGCGTGTTCTGACAAGAGCCGCGTTTACGTTTGGCACGCGCGTCGGAAAGTTTGCCGCGGCCTGCGAGGCGATGGGCGGCGCGAGAGTCGAGCACGGGGACGCGGGGTATGAGTTTGAGCTCCTGCCGGGCTACCGGATGCAGATCATGGTCTACGCCGGGGACGACGAGTTCCCACCCAGCAGCCAGGTGCTGTATTCTGACAACTTCGAGACCGGATTTTCCGCCGAAGATCGCGTGGTCGCAGGCGATATCCTGATTTCCAGTATCAAAAACTATTTCTGAGGTATTGAAAATGAGCTTTGTATATAAGGGCCTGAGCGCAAATTTTGAAAAGCTGACTGTAACAGATCACGAGCTCGAGCGGCAGTTGGTGCGGCTCCAGCAGCAGACCCCGCGTGCCGTTCCGGTCACCGATCGGGCGGCCAAGCTCGGAGACGAGGTCGTGCTCGATTACGCGGGCTTTGTCGACGGCAAGCAGTTTGAGGGCGGCACGGCCAAGGAGCAGGTGCTGACCCTCGGCAGCGGTATGTTCATCCCCGGCTTTGAGACGCAGCTCGTGGGCGCGGAAAAAGGTGCGGACGTGCTCGTCACCGTGACGTTCCCGGAGGACTACCGTGCAGCCGAGCTTGCCGGAAAGCCCGCCGAATTCAAGTGTCATGTTCTGGAGATTCGCGAGAAAACGCCGTATGAGCTTGACGATGTGTTCGCCAAAGAGGTCGGCGGGTGCGAAACGCTCGCGGAGATGAAGGAAAAGCTTCGTCAGAGCTTACAGGCGTACTATGATGACCGTGCCGAGATGGAGGTGCAGGACAGCCTCATGCGGCAGGCCGCCGCGACGCTCGACTATACGCCGACGGATAAGGAGCTGGAAGCCGGCATCGACGCGCAGGTGGAGTTACTCAAGGCACAGCTGGGGCAGAAGGGCCTGACGTTAGACGCCTATCTGCAATTTACCGGCCAAACCGAGCAGAAGCTCCGCGAGGACGCAAAGCCGGAAGCAATCAACAGCCTCCGCATCCAGAAGGCCGCCGACCGCATCGCCCTGCTCGAGGGCATTGCTGCGACCGATGAGGACTACGCAAACGAGCTTGCCGCCATCTGCCGCCAGAACCGTATGACGATGGAGCAGCTGCGGCCGCACATCAACGCGCAGTTTGAAGGAAGCGTTCGCGATAACATCCGCATGCAGAAGGCCATCGCATTTGTCCGGGCGAACGCGCGTGTGACGGTGGTCGATGCGCCCGCCTCAAAGGAATGATTCCGGCAGCGAGGATCTTCGAGATCTCCTAAAATTAGGATATTCCATGCGCGAAATATCTCCTGGCAATTCGGACAATATTTCCACGTAACTAGGAATGCAATTTGTATAAAAGCACCTGATAGCCATATCGGCCCTCAGGTGCTTTATATCATATGTGACATATCGCACAAAGAAAAGCGGCCGTTTCCGTGCAAAGCTACAAAACGTTTTTTAGGTATTGACTTCCAAAATACTTAGTGCTATTCTAAGAACGAACCGATAAAAAAGTATCGATTCCGCACGGCGCTGTTGGCTGCGGAAGAAGGGATGTACAGCGTCGAAGCTATTCTTTCCCGGGGGGAGTGAAGGCCCCGGAAGAACAAGGAGGAAATATCCATGGCAATCGAATTTAAGGATGGCAAGTACGTTGACCCCCAGACCGGTCGAGTCACGCTGGACCCGACCATGTACAAGGACTGGCAGATCGCTGAAGAAGCAGAAAAGAACCTGCCCTCTGTGGATTACTTCCGCGAGAAGCTCGGCCTGCTGCCCGAAGAGATCATTCCTTACGGCAAGACCCCGAAGATCGACTTTATCAAGGTTATGAACCGTCTGAAGGATAAGCCCGACGGCAAGTTCATCGAAGTTACCGCCATCACCCCGACCCCGTTCGGCGAGGGCAAGTCCACCGTCTCCCTGGGCCTGATCGAAGGCCTTGGCAAGCTGGGCCTGAACGTCGGCGGCGCGCTTCGTCAGCCCTCCGGCGGCCCGACGATGAACGTCAAGGGCACTGCTGCAGGCGGCGGCAACGCACTTCTGATGCCGATGACCGAGTTCTCCCTCGGCCTGACCGGCGATATCAACGATATCATGAACGCGCACAACCTGGCGATGGTCGCTCTGAACGCGCGTATGCAGCACGAGCGCAACAACAACGACGAGTGGCTGGCCAGCAAGGGCCTCAAGCGCCTCGACATCGACCCCAAGCGCATTGAAATGGGTTGGGTCATCGACTTCTGCGCGCAGGGCCTTCGCAATGTCATCATGGGCCTCGGCGGCCGCCTCGACGGCTTCCTGATGGAGACCAAGTTCGGCATCGCTGTCGGCTCCGAGCTGATGGCCATCCTCGCTGTCGCCCGCGACCTCAAGGATCTGCGCGAGCGTATCGGCAAGATCGTTGTTGCCTACTCCAAGAGTGGCGAGCCTGTCACCTGCGAGGACCTCGAGGTTGCCGGCGCCATGACCGCCTGGATGCGCAACACCATCAACCCCACCATGTGCTACACGGTTGAGCATCAGCCGGTTCTGGTTCATGCAGGCCCGTTCGCAAATATCGCCATCGGCCAGTCCTCTGTTATCGCTGACCGTCTGGCCCTGAAGCTCTTCGATTACCATGTCACCGAGTCCGGCTTCGCTGCCGACATCGGCTTTGAGAAGTTCTGGAACGTCAAGACCCGTCTTTCCGGCCTGACCCCGAACGTCTCCGTTCTGGTTGCGACCGTCCGCGCGCTCAAGATGCACGGCGGCGGCCCGAAGGTCACCCCGGGCGCACCCCTTGCCAAGGAGTACACTGAGGAGAACCTCGAGCTTCTCGAGAAGGGCACCTGCAACCTGTTCCACCATGTGAACACCATCAAGAAGTCCGGCATCAACCCGGTCGTCTGCATCAACCGCTTCTACACCGATACCGACGCGGAGATCGCGCTCCTGAAGAAGCTCTGCGCCGAGCACGGCGTCCGCTGCGCGGAGTCCAACCACTGGCGCTTCGGCGGCGAAGGCGCGATCGAGCTGGCCAAGACCGTTGTCGAGGCTTGCGAGGATCCCGTCAACGTCAAGTTCCTGTATGACCTCGAGATGCCGCTGCGTCAGCGCGTCGAGCTCATCGCGAAGGAAGTCTACGGCGCAGACGGCGTCGAGTGGGCACCTCTGGCTGTCCAGAAGGCTGAGCGCTTCGAGTCTGACCCGAAGTACAAGGATTACTGCACGATGATGGTCAAGACCCATCTGTCCCTGTCCGACGATCCCACCAAGAAGGGCGCACCGAAGGGCTGGACGCTGAAGGTTCGCGATATTCTCGAATACGGCGGCGCAAAGTTCCTCTGCCCGATGGCTGGCACCATCTCCATGATGCCCGGCACGGCTGCCAATCCCGCCTATCGCCGCGTCGACGTCGACACCGAGACCGGCAAGGTTTCCGGCCTTTTCTAAGAGAGAACCGAGCTACATACGCAAACCCAACCGGGAGGCGGCGGATATCCGCCGCCTCTCTTTACGAATAAGGAGAAACATCCATGGATATGACGACAAAATCCTGCCGTGAATTTGTCACGGTTCTGGCTTCCAACGAGCCTGCCCCCGGCGGCGGCGGCGCGTCCGCGCTTGTCGCTGCGCTCGGTACGGCGCTCGGCAATATGGTGGGCTCGCTCACCATCGGCAAGAAGAAATATGCCGATGTCGAAGAGGAGATCAAGGCGCTCATGAAGGAGTGCGACGACCTTCAGACCCAGCTTCTCGATCAGGTCCCCGCCGACGCGGAGGGCTTTGTGCCCCTGGCGAAGGCCTATGGCATTCCCAAGGACGATCCCAGCCGCCCGGAGATCATGGAGAAGGCGACCATCACAGCCTGCCAGGTCCCAATGCACATCATGGAGCTGTGCTGCAAGTCTTTAGACGCAATCAAGATCTTTGCCGACAAGGGCTCGCGTCTCGCGGTTTCCGACGCGGGCTGCGGCGCTGTGATCGTGAAGTCTGCGCTGCAGGCGGCGTCTTTAAACGTCTTCATCAACACCAAGACGCTCGCCAACCGCGAAGTCGCGGAGGAAATGAACGCGAAGTGCCTCGGCATGCTCGACACCTACGGCAAGCTGGCCGACGAAATTTTTGAGACCGTGAAGGCCGGATTCTTTAAATAAGGAAGGAAGAACGAAACAATGGCAAAATTACTGCTTGGCAAAGAAGTCACCGCTGCGATGAACGAAAAGCTTCAGGCGCGCGTCGCGGCGCTGAAGGAAAAGGGCGTTTCCCCGAAGCTGGCCATCGTCCGCTGCGGCGAGAACCCCTCCGACCTGTCCTATGAAAAGGGCGCAACCGCGAGAGCTGAGCTCATCGGCGTGGAGGTCCAGAAGTTCGTTCTGCCCGAGGACGTTTCGAAGGAAGACCTGATCGCGCAGATCGAGGCGATCAACGCCGATAGCTCCATCCATGGCTGCCTGATGTTCCGTCCGCTTCCCAAGCACCTCAAGGCCGACCAGGACGAGATCTGCAACCATCTGGCTGCCGCGAAGGACGTCGACTGCATGACGGATCTCTCGAATGCGGGTGTGTTTACCGGCAAGAAGCTCGGCTTTGCCCCCTGCACGCCGCAGGCCTGCATGGAAATTCTTGACTACTACGGTATCGACTGCAAGGGCAAGAACGCTGTCGTCATCGGCCGCTCTCTCGTCGTCGGCAAGCCTGCCGCGATGATGCTCATGGCCAAGAACGCGACTGTCACCGTCTGCCACACCAAAACCGTTGACGTGGCCGGTATCGCGCGCAAGGCAGACATTCTCGTCTCCGCAGCGGGCGTTCTCAATAGCCTCACGAAGGACTATGTCTCCGAAGGCCAGATCGTCATCGACGTCTCCATCAACTGGGACCCCGAGAAGGTCAATGCCAAGGGCGGAAAGGGCGCCATTGCGGGCGACGCAGTCTTCTCCGAGGTCGAGCCGATCGTCGGCGCGATCACCCCGGTTCCCGGCGGCGTGGGCTCCGTCACAACGTCCGTTCTGATCGGCCATGTGGTCGAAGCTGCCGAGCGTACGCTGTAAGATCAAGATAGCGTTTCTGCCGCCGGACGTCTTTTCCGGCGGCAGTATTTCTCAAAGAGAGGGAATGATTGCATGAAAGAAAAGTTTAAGCTGCCGGAGCAGGCGATCCGCCTCTGGTTCTGGCTGTTTGCCGCACTGTGCCTGATTGCGGCAGTGCTCATGCCGGACCGTGGGCAGATGGTCGAGGGAATGTTGCGGCTTTGCACGCTGCCGTATCAGTCAGCCAACAGCTATTTTGACGCGTCGGGCGGCGGCTTTGCCGGGACGTTCCTGAACGCGGCAGTTGTCTGCGCCATCTGCGCAGCCATTTATTCGCTTCCCGGCAGCAAGCCGGACGGCGTTTCGGTGCTGGCGTTTTTCCTGACGGCGGGCTTCTGCTTCTGGGGCATTACGGTGCTCAATATCTGGTTCTGCTTCGCGGGCGTGCTGCTGGCATGTCTTGTGCGGAAGGTGAACCCCTGCACGCAGGGAAACGTTTTCCTGTTTTCGACCGGCATTGCGCCCTTGATGACCGACCTTCTCGTCCGCTATCCGGGTGCGGATGCGCATGGCGTGACGTTTTTCGGCGCGGCTTTGACGCTGGCGGTCTGCTTTGTCATTGGCCTCGTTCTGCCGGCAGGGTTGACGCACAGCCCGAAGGTGCACAAGGGGTATGATCTCTACTCTGCTGCGGTTCCGATGGGACTTCTGGCCTTTTTCCTGCGCGCGGTGCTCTATCGGGTGCTGGGCGGAACGCTTCCGGACGGCGCGGGCGTCGGCGCAGGCGACGGGAACTGGACGGTCGCGAATCTGTTCTGCTTTGCGGCCTTCGCGCTGGCGCTGGTGCTGGGACTGCTGCTCGGCGGCAGCTTTAAGCAGTACGGCGCGCTTTTGAAGGATACGGGCGTCGGCGCGGATTACGGCACAAAATACGGCGCGGGCACGGCAATTCTGAACTTTGCCGTCTACGGCCTTTTTATTGTGCTGTACTATAATCTGATCGGCGCAAAATGGAACGCGGCGACGCTTGGGTGCGTGCTGTGCATGGTCTGCTGCTGCTTCAAGGGAAGCCATCCGGCAAACGTCTGGCCAATCATGGTCGGCTATGTCGCGGCGTCGTTTTTGACGAAGGCGCTCTGCGCGGCGCTCGGGACGGACTTTACGACCGCCATCAACGCGCAGGCGATCGTCATCGGTCTGTGCTTTGCAAACGGCCTGAGCCCGGTCGCGGGAAATTACGGCTGGCTTGCCGGTATCGTGTTTGCCATGCTCCACTACGGCCTTGTCACAAGCGTACCGTTCACCCACGGCGGGTTCCTGCTGTATAACGGCGGCTTTACGGCAGGCCTGATCTGCACGCTGTTCATCCCTGTGATGGAAGTCTTCTTTCGCACAAAGCAGGAAAAAAGCGAGCTGAAGGCCCAGAAGTAACCGGTAGAAAGCAGGCATTACAAAAGGAGGCTGTCCCATGCACTACTGCGATAATTGTCATCTGGTCTGCGAAGGGCCAGTGTGCCCCTATTGCGGCAAAGCGCACCTGCGCGCGCCGGAGGACGGCGACTACTGCTATCTTGCGACGATGGTCTCCCCGTGGGGTGAGGCAATGCAGGAGCTTTTGACGGACGCGCAGATCCCGTGCCTCACCCGGCAGGCCAGAAGCGTTCTGTATTCTGTGGCGTTTGGTCAGACGCACGCGGAGCTGGAGCTTTTTGTGCCGTTTGCGCATCTCGAGCAGGCGGCGAGTCTGCAAAAGAGCCTTCTGACAAGCGAACTGACCGAGCAGGAAACTCCGGGACCCCCCTAATAACAGCCATCGCGCCGCAGCCTGGGAAAGAACTGCGGCGCGATTTTTGTTTTAGGAGGATGAGAGGTTCTCTTTGGAAGGGGATTTTGCGGCTCAGTCGGCGAAGAGAGGCGTCGAGAGATAGCGGTCGCCGGTATCGGGCAGCAGAACGACGATGGTTTTGCCCTCATTTTCCGGGCGCTTGGCAAGCTCGATGGCGGCCCAGATGGCAGCGCCGGAGGAAATGCCGACGAGAACGCCCTCGCGGCGGCCAAACTCCTTGCCGGTTTTGAATGCGTCGTCGTTGTCGACGGCGATGATCTCGTCGTAGACCTTCGTGTCGAGAACCTCCGGGACGAAGCCCGCGCCGATGCCCTGAATTTTGTGAGGGCCTGCAACGCCGGTGGACAGGACCGCCGAGGTCTTGGGTTCCACGGCTACGACCTTCACGGTCGGGTTCTTGGACTTCAGGAACTTGCCCGTGCCGGTAATGGTACCGCCGGTGCCGACACCTGCGACGAAGATGTCGACCTTGCCGTCGGTGTCTTCCCAGATTTCGGGGCCGGTCGTCTCAAAATGCGCCTTGGGGTTCGCGGGGTTCACAAACTGGCCGGGGACAAAGCTGTTCGGAATTTCCTTTGCCAGCTCGTCTGCCTTCACGATCGCGCCCTTCATGCCCTTTGCGCCCTCGGTGAGCACCAGCTCCGCGCCGTAGGCCTTCATCAGCTGGCGGCGCTCGACGGACATGGTCTCTGGCATGACGATAATAATGCGGTATCCGCGCGCGGCAGCGACGGAGGCAAGGCCGATGCCCGTGTTGCCGGAGGTCGGCTCAATGATGACCGAGCCCTTTTTCAGAAGGCCCTTCTGCTCTGCGTCGTCGATCATCGCCTTGGCGATGCGGTCTTTGACCGAGCCCGCGGGATTGAGGTATTCGAGCTTGGCGAGAATGGCGGCCTTGAGGCCATAGGCCTCTTCCAGATGTGTGAGCTCCAGCAGAGGGGTGTTGCCAATGAGCTGATCGGCGGAAGTATAAATGTTCGACATATCAAAAATCTCCTTTTCAGACAAATATTCAAAATTCAGATTGTTTTTAGCGGAATCATCGTTTCCGGCCAGCGGCGACATCGCGCGTACTGGGCGGCGGGGGAAAGAAGCTTTGTCATGCAGCATCCCGGCCTTCTGTTATTTATACCACCTACTTGGTAGGTTGGTATAGTTATAGCACGGCGCGCGCCATCTGTCAAGCAAATTCTGAAATTTTTTCCTGCCTTCTATTCGGCCATCCGGCCGCCGAGCGCAAAAAAGTACCCGTTTCGCGAACGTATCGCAGAGCGGGCGCTTGCATTTTTGCACAATGTATCAAAAAAGTTCGTAGGGGCGGACGCCTCTGTCCGCCCGCAGAAAATCCGGTTCTTTCGAAAATCTACGGAGAATTCGTAACTTCCAAAGGACGGAAAGCCGCGTCCGCCCCTACGGTTCTTTTGAAATTTTCCGGGAGGTTCGTAGGGGTCGATGCCCACATCGACCCGGCAGAATGCACCTGTTTTTTCGAAAAGCTCCGGCGAATTCGTTGGTGCCCAGTGGGGCGATGTGGGCATCGCCCCCTACGCATGTTTGAGGGATTTTCGTGTATCCGTAGGAGTGTAGGTAAGCCTAAAAAATCAGCCGGCAGGCTCCGGGGTTAAGCGTTCTGCAAGTGTCCGCATGCTCTTTGCAAACGCGTCGGGATCGAGGCCTGCGTATTGCACGACGGCGCAGCGCCCGGCCTCCATTGGCGCCTCGCGCAGATAAAACTCCGGCAGAAGCGGCGCGGACAGTCCCACCTCCCGGAGCTTTTCCGTAAGAACCGCTCCACGCTCTTTCGTGTGGAACGCCAGCAGGAAATGAAGCCCCGCGACGGCCTGCTTTGCCTCGCAGAGCCCAGCCAGCTCCGGCTGCGAGAGAATGTCCAGCAGCGCCTGGAGCCGCGCCTTATAGTGTTTTCTCATCCGCGAGACATGCCGCTCAAAGTAGCCGCCGTCTAAAAACCTTGTCAGCGTCAGCTGCTCAAACGACGGCACAGCGCAGCTGTAAAAGCCCATCGTCTCCTGCCAGATGGGAAGCAGCGCCTGCGGCAGAATCATGTAGCTGATACGAAGCGCAGGCGCGATGGTTTTGGAAAACGTGTTGAGGTAGATGACCCGGCCTCTTGTGTCAAGGCTCTGGAGCGTCGGAACCGGCCGCCCTGAGAAGCGGAACTCCGAGTCATAATCGTCTTCGATCAGGAACCGGCCATCTGCGCGCTCCATCCACGCGAGAAGCTCCTGCCGCCGCGTGATCGGCATGACCGTTCCCGTCGGGTACTGATGCGACGGCGAAAGGTGCACGATCTGCGCGCCGCTTTCTTCCAGTTCTTCCACGCGCACGCCGCTTTCGTCCATCGATATCGGCACGACCTCCGCGCCACTTTTTTTGTAGACCTGCGCAAGCGTCCGGTGGCATGGGTCCTCGATCGCAAAGCGTCGGTTCCTGCCTAGAAACTGCACGAGAAGCGCGTAAAAATACTCCGTGCCCGCGCCGATGACGATCTGCTCCGGCTGCACGACAAGCCCCCGCTGCCGCGCAAGCTCCCCCGCAATCGCCTGCCGCAGGGGAGAAAGCCCGCCGTTTGGGACCGGCTGGAGGAGATACTGACCCTCATCCAGAATGACGCTTCGCATCAGCTTTGCCCACACGGAAAAAGGAAACAGCTCTGCTGCGGCACTCTGCGCGATCTCCGGCTCCTGCGCCTTTTCCGGCAGGCGCGCGGGACGGACAGGCGGCTGCGCCAGAAGCGGCATATGTGCCACAAAATAGCCCGAGCGCTCGCGCGACGTGAGATACCCCTCGTCCAACAGCTGCGCGTAGGCCGTCTCGACGGTGATCTTGCTGAGGCTCAGGTGCTCGGCCAGCGCCCGCTTCGAGGGAAGCTTCTCCCCGCCGGGGAGCAGGCCGGATAAAATGTCTGCGCGAATGGCTTCATAGAGCTGGGCGTAGAGCGGGGTCTTGCTCCGCGGGGAAAGCTCATAGGTTCGAATCATGGCGGCCTCCGATCTGGCCTTGTAAACCAGAATTATTTTGGCAATTTCTAAAATGCCAGTCTATGCTATAATAGCTGAACGCAAAGAAAAAGTCAACGGAGGAGTTCCTAACATGAAAGAGAGAAAGTTTTCAACCTATCAGATCGTATTTGTCGCAGTCATGGCAGCGCTCGTCTGCGTCGTGACGTTCTTCCGCTTCCCGCTTCTGGGCTCGAAGGTGCACTTCGCAAACGCCATGTGCCTGCTCTCCGGCATGCTCTTTGGCCCGATGCTGGGCGGTCTTGCGGCAGGTCTCGGTTCGATGCTCTATGACGCGCTGTTTGGCGGGTACGATTTTATCAACTGCCTCGTTACGTTTGTGTCCAAATTCCTGATGGCCGCGATCTGCGCCTGGATCGCCTTCGGCGGCAAGGAAGAGGGCAAGGGCAAGCATGCGCGGCTTGTGGTCGGCAGTGTCGTCGGCGCGCTCAGCTATGTTGCGCTCTACATGCTCAAGACGTATATCTTCCAGCGATTTGTCCATGGCTACCCCCTCGACGCGGTCGTCGTCACGATGGGCGGCAAGCTTCCCGCGTCCTTAATCAATGCTGTCTTCGCCATGATTGTCGCGCCGATCCTCTACGCGGCCATTGCCCCGGCGCTGCATCGCAAAGGCATGCTCGAAAAGCTGCGCAAGTAATCAATCGATACAGAAAAGCGGCAGACCCAAAAGGGTCTGCCGCTTGTGCGTTATTCGGCTCGGTCACATCGGATCGCGAGCCTAGACTGGCCGCCGACGGTGCAGGTGAAAAGCGTCAGGTCCCAGTCTCCGCTTGTCATATCGGAAACGGCGTAGGGAGAAAGCGTCTCAAGGGACGAGACCGCGTAGGAAAACACGTTGCCGTCCATGTCCGTGAACGTGACCGTGTCGCCCGGCTGGAGCTGGGGAAGGGATGCAAAATGGCTGCGGTAATTGTGTCCCGCGATGACGAGGTTATCGAGATACGCGGAGCCGGAATACCGGCAGGGAGTGATTTGCAGCGCGTCATAGCTCCATTCGCTGATGATGGGAAGCGACAGCTCCAGCGCGGGAATGTCCAGAACGCCGATATAGTTCCGCCCATCAATGGTTTCTTCCGGCATGGCCATCTCCGGGTTCAGCACATAATCCGGAACGAACGCTTCTTCTAAAGCTTCTCCGGAGCTAAGCGGCGGAAGCTCCGATTGCCGGGAAGAAAGTGTGGGAGTCAGGCGCCCCAGAACAACGTCCACCGACATGCTCGCCATTGCGTCGCGCCAGAGGTTATAGGCCGTGAGAAGAAGCGCCGCGAGAAGCAGCAGCAGGCCCAGTGCGGTGCAAAGCTTTCCTCGCTTACTCATGGCCGTTTTTCCTCTTCGAAAGCGCACCGAAAATCAGAAGCAGCAGACCCGCCGCCGTGAGCACCGGAACCGGCCACCAGAGAAGTCCCGTCTGCGGCAGCTTCTGCCGGTCGAGCGTATTCGTCAGGATGAGGGTACTCCCCGACTGCTGCACGCTCGCCGTATAGCCCGGAACGGGGCTTTCTGTTACCGTCCAGACGATTTCCGAACCGTCCGGATTGTACCGGGGAAGATCGCTCCACGTGCGCTGCCAGCCATCCGCGCGGGTGAGCGTCTTCGTGTCATAGACCGCGCCGTCTTTTAAAAGCGTGACGGAGACCGAATCCGGCCGCTTTTGCTCGTAGCCTGCGTCGTTCCAGCGCTTGAGCACGGTGCGCGTCACGGTGTCGCCATCCGGATTTCCCGGGCGATAGGTGTTGGTCACGAGGAAGCTCACGCCGTCGCGCGTAATGCGGACGGTATAATTTTTGGGGACGCGCTCAGTGACACGCCACTCGATTTTCGAGCCGTCGGCGTTATATTCGGGAAGGCCGCGCCACGTATGGCGCCAGTTGTTTTCTTTGTTCAGCGTCACGGTGTCATAGAGCTTGCCGTCCCTCAAGAGCTCGATCACGACCTCGCTTGGCCGCAGCTCCTGCACATCGTCCTGCCAGAGCTTGATGACCCGGCGGTCAACGGTATCGTCGGATGGGGAAGGGGGATTTTCCGTTCTCGTGTGCTTGGGGCTGGCCGTCACGTCGTAGACCCACGCATCGTTCTCTAAATTTGGAAGCGAGACAAGAAACGGCTCGGTCGTGTACGTGTATCCGCCTGCCGTGTGCTTTTTTCCGACAGCCAGATACAGACCCGGCGCAAGGCGGTCCGTTTCGTTCGGGAAGGTCAGAGAGCCGGATGCGTCTGTTTTTCCGGAATCGAGCGGTGTCAGATTATCGCGCTCTGCGTAGGCGGCGAGCGTCTCGGCCAGCGCCGTCCATTCGGCGGCAGTGAGATTTTCAAGCGTCACGGGGTAGGCGGTAAAATTGCCTGCGAGGGTAAAATTCGCGTACGTGTCAACGCTTGCGACATAGTAGAGCTCAAACGGGACGGACGCAACGGGCTTTCCGTCGTGGCGGTACTCAATCGTGAGGCGCACGTTGCGGCTCGTATCGATCGCGCCCGCAGCAGCTGCCCGAACGGGAAACAGCGCAAGCAGGCAAAGAATGCAAAGAGCCGAAGCGCAGACACGTCTTGTCCAGTTTCGCATGGTGGTTCCTCCAATAAGGTTTGGAAATATGTCATAAAGGTTTGTAGGGGCGGACGACCCTGTCCGCCTATGAGAAGTTACGAGTTCGCCGGAAATTACCGTATAATCGGATGATTTTGCGGGCGGACAGAGGCGTCCGCCCCTACGGATTTTTCGAAATCCTCCCGTCTGTGCGTAGGGGTCGATTGAGCACATCGACCCAAGGGAAGTTACGAATTCGCATTGGATTTTCGTAAAAACGGTTCGTATTGCCGGGGCGATGTGGGCATCGCCCCTTACGAAGAAGGTCGTTCGTTTACGTATCGTCGCGGCTCTTTTTCTTGGGCGCGGCGGCAAGCAGCAGAAGAAGCGCCAGCAGCAGCGGGATCGCGGCGATGGGAGCGACGAGCAGGGGATCGATGCGGATGGCGTCGGCGGTCAGGCGCACGGCCTCGGACTGATTATCGACGCGGTGGCCGCGCACGAGCATGCGGTGGGAATTGACGCCGTAGGGCGTGCAGGTGACGAGCGTGCAGAGGTCCTTTCCCTCCTCCGCAGCCAAGGCCTGAAGCTCGCTGGGCAGGACAATGAGAATGCGGTCGACCTCGTAGGTGAGCACCTCGTCGAGCGTGCGGATGACGAACAAATCGCCCTCGGCGAGCTGGTCTAAATTCGTAAAGAGCTTGGCGCTGGGAAGACCCCGGTGGCCGGAGAGGACGCAGTGGGTGCTCTCGCCGCCGACGGGAAGCGAGCTCCACTCCAAGTGTCCCACAGCGACCTGAAGCACGTCGTCGCTCGTGCCGTGGTAGATGGGAAGCGAGACCTTGATCGTCGGAATTTCGATATAGCCCATCACGCCGGAGCCGTCGATGTCGAGCTGGCTGTTATAGTCCTCGCGCTCTTCATCGGTCAGAGCGAAGAGGCTTCCGCGCAGAAACAGATCGCGGTTATACTGCCCCGCGCGTTGCAGCAGTTCGTCGTATTTGCCCTCGTCCATGCTTTTCACGGCCTGGTCATATGACGCGACGGCCTGTGAGGTATGCAGCGAGTTCCAGTAGTCGCTTACGGTGGGGTAGAGCAGCAGGGACAGTCCCGCAACCAGTGCAAGAATCAGAAAGATATTGATCAGCTTGTTTTTCATTGCGGGATTCTCCTCGCTGCCGGAAAGGGACGAAAGAAATAATCCTCCGTCCCTTTCCGGTAGATATCAAGTTACTTAGTTGTCGGCCTTGCCCATGCGCTTTTTGGTCACGAGCAGAACGCCCGCGCCAACGACGAGCAGCGCGCCGATGACATAGAACAGCGTCGTGCCGATGCCGCCGGTCTCCGGAAGCGTCGCGCCAGAGTTGTTGGCGATCTCAAACTGCATGCCGGTAAGTTTAATCGCGCTGTCATTCAAGGTGATCCATGCGGGATCGCCAGCCAAAAAGTCATTCGTTGCGGAAGAGTGGAAGGTGAACTTGACGGGCTCGGAAAGCAGATTGTAGCCGTTGGGTGCCTTTGTTTCATAGAGGTAGTACGCATGCTCGCCAAAACCAGCGAGGGTTTTGCTGCCCAACTCGATAACATAGGTGATGTGTTCTTGATTATTGGCAATCTGGTCGGCAGTGGCAATATCATACGCAGCAGTTGACGTCTGCTGATCCCCGGGGGCGAAAAGCGGGATCAGATCAGTCAGAACGGTGGGATCGCCGTTTTCGTCGCACTTCATATCGCTGACCTTGAGATTCGGGTTGCGGGAGAGGACGAACTTTGCACCTTCCAAAGTTTTTGCGTTGTCTTTGCCGTCGACCTTGCTGATGATGGCCGGGAACGTCCAGGCGTTGACCTTGCTTTCGGGGGTTTTGCCGGTGCCTGCGCCGTTGGGATTGTTGCTGTATTCAAGCTGCGCTGTGTTTGTATTGGGATATCTCCCAATCTGGTAGACGTCGGCCTTCTCGTTCAGAACAGCTTCGTAGTTGATATACAGCTTATCGCCCGGTTGGAGTTTGCCGTCCGTAATGGCCTGGCTGATGTTGATGGTGATGTCAAAATGGGAAGTCTCACCGGTACCGTCGTGGGGGTTAAGCGCAATCGTGTAATAGTCGCCCGCGAGCGTATCTGTCGGATCGTTGTCGATTACGATGGATACGGAAGTTTTGTCAGCAGTAACCTTGGAGGTGAAGCCCACAGTCATGGTATCATGGACGATGTAGGTGTAACCGTCCGGATAGCGGGAAACGTCCGGAACCGAAGTGATGATGCGGAACTTGACAGTGTCGCCAAGCTGGAAGGCAACGTTGCCGGTGGTGCTCCATTCACCGGTGTTGTTGTTCTGGATCTGCTTTTCCAGCGTAGGCTTTTCGCCCTTGGGCGTGGCGGTCACATTGGCCACGACCTTCATCAGATAGGCGGTATAGAAGTCATTTTCACCGGTCAGCGAGTTATCCTTGTCCTTGACGAGGTAGTAGCCTGCCGGCAGATTGGAGATCACATAGTTGCCGGAAGGGTCCTTCGCGTCGCAATCGGTGTGGACATTCGAGAGGAAGGGGGCAATTTTTTTGGCAAAGGCCCGTGCCTGCTCGACGGTTGTCAGCAGTTCTGCTGTTTCAGCGGCAGAGACGGGGAAAGCCTCTTTAAAGCCCGGTGCGGCGGTGTTAACGCCGGTGCCCCAGACGATGTTGGAGAGAATTTTGGAGGTGTTTCCGCCTTCTCCGGTTTCCGGAGTGTGAAGGTCGCCCTTGAAAATCTGATAGGCCTCAAAGGTGTGGTTGGCGACGGTTCCGCTGCCATCGACGGTGATGGTGTAGGTCTCTGCCGCCAGCGCTGTGACGCTCAGGGAGAACACGATCGTCAAAACCAACAAAAATGGAAGTAGTTTGCCTGCCTTTTTCATATTAGTTGTCCTTTCTTAACACGTTTTTAATATTCTTAACGCCCATATAACTTTTTCACAAAAAAAGAATACCATATTCCGACACGTTTTTCAAGAGAAAGTTGTAAAATAATTAAGGGAAAAAAGTTCGGGGGGGGGTTGAAATCCTTGTATAAATGTATATAATATAGAAAGAAATATCTGAAAATGTCGATTTTTGTAAGGGAAATTTTCCCACAAACCATGGAGCTCGGCCTATGAACGATTTTCTTTCACGAGATGTTAAGAAATTCCAAAAACGCCGTGCGCGCCGCCGTGTTTGGCGTGGCGTGCTGACGGCTCTTGCATCCGTCGTTGTCTTCGCGACAACATACGCGCTCATCTTACCGGCCATTACAATGACCGCTGTACACGTACACGATGAGAGCTGCTACACACAGGTCACAACAACTGAAAAGGAAATTCTTGCCTGCCCCGTGTCAGCGGAGAGCGGGCTTGTTGTCGTGCACCGGCACGATTCGCACTGCTATGACGAAGACGGCATGCTTGCATGTCCTTTGCCGGAGCTTGCATGTCCTTTGCCGGAGCTTGCGGCGCATGTACATACCGAGGCCTGCTACGACTACCCCGAAGCGCATGTCCACACAGATGCGTGCTATTCGGAGGAAAGAGGCGAGCTGATCTGCGGTCTGGAAGAAGGAGAGGAGCATACCCACACGGACGATTGCTACGCGTGGGAGACGGTTTTGTCCTGCGGCCAGACGGAGGAGGAGCCTGCCGAGCCTGTGCTCGTCTGCGGCAAAAAAGAGATCGTTCTGCACCGGCACGACGAGGATTGCTACGCCGCGGACGGAACGCTTACCTGCGCGCTTCCGGAAGTGATCGAACACCAGCACACGGAAAAATGTTTCAAGACCGTTCAAGTCCCTGTGGACACGCAGGCGCTCACCTGCACGAATACGGACCCTGACCATGTGCACACCGCGCTGTGCTACGGCACGTGGGTCCTGACCTGCGATCAGGGAACCGACGATACGACCCCGGACACACCTGCGGACAAGGAACCGGGCACGGAAGGGTCTGCGGACAAGGAACCGGGCACGGAAGGGTCTGCGGACAAGGAACCGGGCACGGAAGGGTCTGCGGACAAGGAACCGGGCACGGAAGGGCCTGCGGACAAGGAACCGGGCACGGAAGGGCCTGCGGACGAAGAACCGGGTGCGGACGAAACGCCTGCGCCCGACGCGGACCGATCCGAGCTGAACGGCGGGACGTCGGATGGGACGGAGCCTGCGCCGGAGGACGGGATGGACGTTACGACACAAGACGAACGCTCCTCTGCAACAGTCGCCCTGAAATATTACGTTTATCTCGACGGCTCGCTGGATCCTGTTTTGGAGGAGTCCAGAACGCTCGAGCGGGAGAACGGACGCTATTACATCACGGCGCAGCAGCTGGAGACCGTGTACGGCGATTTTGGTTTCGAGGCGGACAGCTATCAAGGAGAACGCTTCTTCCCGCATACTGATCTGCACGACACATCGCTTATCTGGGCGGACGCGCCGGCGTATCAGGCCGAAAACGCGGACGGAACGCAGGAATGGCGCATTCCGCTCAGCCGCACCACAACAAGCTATATCTACTATCTGCCCCACAACACGCGGGACTACGGCAGCTACTTTGAAGGCAGTGCCTCCAACACCAATGCGGCGCTCATCAGCGACAACACGTTCTACACCGTGAACATTTCCGCGCCGCCCGATGCCGCGTCGGAGAGCAAGATCTATCACGTACTGAACGGAGCGACGTTCAGCGTCGAGCTGTCTGTGTTCGACGACTACACCTGGAGCTACACCAACCTCGCCGATGGCAGCGAGATCACGCCGAGCGATGTGCAGGAGCTGGAAGGCGGCAAGCTTTTCATCAACTTCCGGAACGTCTCGCATCCCATCAAGGTCACTGCGCGCAAAACGAGCGCCGGCGAACAGATCTATACCATCCGCTACCATGCAGATACGCTCGCCGACTGTCTGGAACGAATCAGCAGTGCGGTTACCGCCAACGCGCAGAGCGTTATCACCGACGGCAAGGTCGGCGGCATGGCGACGCTTACCGAACAGGTAACGGTCACGGCGGATACGATCTATCCGCTCCGTTCGCCAGATTCGCTGCGCGTGGTGTCGCAGGCAGACCCGACCAGACAGGCCAAGCACTATTTCTACACCTTCCGCGGCTGGCGCGTCAAGGCGACCAACACCGTTCTCGACCCCGCGCAGCCGCTGACGGCGGTGCAGCTGGCGGGCTATGAAAACGGCGGCGTGATCGAGCTGGAGGCGGTCTGGAGTGTAAAAGACGCAAATGGCAGAGCCACATCCGTCAACTTCTTTATTAACCTTTTCTGTGAGATCAAGGACTTCCACAGCAACGGCTTCGCCAGCAACCCGGTCGGTGACTATACCAAGTCCCTGTTCACCACGACGCTGCTCGGAACTGATGCACTCTTCTCCTCGTCCGATAACCTTCTGGTTCTTGCGCCTCCGACAACTGACGCAACGGCCTACGAAACGGATGACATCCTGCGCACCATGACGGATACGCCCTACGATGGCCTGACGATGGAAGCATTTCCCTCTGACCACGAGATGTTCGCCCTGCTCCGCGAGAACAACTACACCATCAAAATCGGCAATAGCACGATCCCGCAAAGCAAGCTGACTTCAGACTATTTTCAGGTTCGCTGGACCAACCTCAAATACGATATCAGCGACGGCTGGCATGTCGACGGTGTGCTTGTAGCGAAGGAAGCAAAGCTCCGCGTAACGAAGACATTCCTCGGAAGCGCCGCAGCCATTGCAAGCGTTAAGGCGCAGACCGGCGAGATGGAATACGGGATCCGGATTCAAAACACGACGATGAATGCCGAAGAGCTCCTCCTCACGCTCAACCCTGCCGAGCAGGAGCCGCGCGCGGATTGCGTGGGATATGACGACTACGATGCCGCCAGCAATACCTATACCTGGATCGCCAGCGGGCGCGTCGACAGTATCTATGCGCTTTCCGAGCAGAACTATCTTTTGCAGGATGTGCCGTCGACCTCCTATTACCGCATATCTGACATGGCAAAACCGGGTGACTGGCAGAACTATGACGATGACAGTCAGCTCACCACAGCTATGGTCTCCTACGCGACGGATACCCCGGAAAACAGGTACCGCACGGTATCGTTCCGCAACAAGTATGTCGATGCCGGCACGTTGACGCTGCGAAAGTTCGACTCCTTCACACACAATGGCATCGCAAATGTGGAATTTCTGCTTACCGCAGATGACGGCGTTAGCGGCCAGCATCTGCACCGCAAGCCGGGAACGAGCATGTATACCAACACCAGCACCTCCGGTTCGGAATATACCGAAGCGACGGGGAACAGGATCGTGACGGACGTGAACGGTGACGCATACCTTCGCCTGACACCCGGCGCATACACACTGCAAGAGACATTGCCGACCGGATACAGCGGAGCTGCGGAGATCCGGTTCACTGTCGACGAGGCGGGCCGCCTGACCGCGCTGACCTTTGACGGCGCGCCGGCCGCCTCTTCGCCCGGCGGCGTGGCATCCGGTGTGGGAACCACGCTTCTGGCCATTATGAATGATTCGCAAGTTCTGACGACAGTTACCGCAGTGAAGGATTGGGGCGAGGTGCCGGACGAGTGGCGAAAGCCGGTGACGGTCACGCTGATGTGCGACGGAGCGCCGCTCGGCGGTGCAGACAGCGAATATACGAGGGTTTTAAGCGCAGACAACAACTGGACATGTGTCTGGGAGAATCTGCCGCTGTTTTTGGACGGTAAGGTTGCGGACTATACCCTCAGGGAGATCATGATCGGAGATACGCCGTTCGATTCGACCTTGCAAGATGGCTATAGTGAATACGCCGTGACGCACGAGCCAGCCAGATACCGTGAGGGTGACGCGGGAGATTACAAGGATCCTGCCACGTGGGTCGACGGGAGCGGAGAGCGGCACTACGCAAAGCATGTACTGCTCACCGTTCACAACCGGCCGGACGGCGATGTGGGTAAAATCACGGTCACGAAGCTGTTTGCAAGTATCGACGGAAAAAAGCTGGAGAAGATCGACGGCACATACACCTTTGCGCTTTACAAATCGCCGGATGCAGCCGGAACCCCGGTCGCGACTGCGTCCGTGATCTACGGAAACGGCACGATCACGCCAGAGGACGGTATTGTGCGCTTTGAAGGCCTCACGCTCGGCAAAACGTATTACGTCTTCGAGCTCGACGACAGCGGCCGGCCCGTTCCGGATGGCGAGACCAGAATCATCAGCGGCATGCCCTGCAGCGCCGTTGGCGGCGGAACGGCCGTGGCGCTCTCCCCGGAGCATCCCGGCGGCGAGGCCGAAATTACGAACCGCATCAACTACGCCGAGCTTCCCGAAACGGGCGGCCATGGCGCGCACGCGATTTACGCGGCGGGAGGAGTGCTCCTTGCCTGCGCGCTGATGCTTCTGCTGCTGCAAAAACGGCGCAGAGGGCGCGGATAACACACAAGACGGTGGTGAAACCCTATGACCAATAAGGAGCTTCGAAAGCTCAGCCGCGCCGAGCTCATCGACATTCTCTTTGAGCTGCAGACGCAGAATGAAAATCTGACTGCGGAGAACCGGGAGCTCGCCGCGCAGCTGGAAAGCCGGCAGCTTCAGATCACTGAGGCCGGCTCCATCGCGGAGGCTGCGCTCCGGCTCAACGGCGTCTTTGAGGCCGCACAGGCCGCGGCGGACCAATATGTGCGCTGCACGAAGGACTCTCTGACCATTGCCGAACGGACGCTCGCTGCGGCAAAACGGCAGGCTGATACCCTCGTGCAGGAGGCGACAGCGCAGGCGCAGAAGCTCCTTGCAGATGCAGACGCGCGCCTGGAGAGCAGCTGGCCGCAGTTTTTGCTGGATGACAGCGCGCAGCAAACAAAGAACGGAGAATAAGCATGCCCCATACCAAAGAAACCTCGCTTCCGACGGCGGAGCAATTAGATATGGAACGCCGCCGTCTGCGCTATAAGCGCCGCTATAACCGGACGCTCCGGAGCACGGTCGCGATTTTGATCGTCGTTGCGGCTCTGGCCGTTCTGGCGGCGACGCTCTGGATGCCGGTGCTGCGCGTATATGGAAGTTCCATGGCGCCGACGCTTCATAACGGGGAGATCCTCGTCAGCGTAAAGACCAAGGACTTCTCTTCCGGTGATATCATCGCCTTTTACCACGGCAACAAGCTTCTCATCAAACGCTATATCGCGGGCTCGGCCGACTATGTCAACATCGACGAGGACGGAGCCGTCAGCGTGAACGGAACGCTTTTGGACGAGCCGTATCTTGCAGAAAAGGCCTATGGCGAGGCGGATATTGAGTTTCCGTATCAGGTGCCCGATCAGCGCTATTTTGTGATGGGCGATAACCGAAGCGTGTCCATTGACTCGCGCAGCAGCATCGTCGGCTGCATTGCCGGAGACCAGATCGTCGGCAAGGTCGTCTTCCGCGTCTGGCCGCTGAGCGCCTTCGGTCCTCTGAACTGAGAAATATAAAGGATGCGCCTAGGGTGTATCTGAAAACTCCCAACGCACCCGGACAGCGGGCCTTTTAGCGGTGCGCCGCGTCATTTTTCCTTGAAATACGTCAGTATTCCTGCAAAAAAATGTCTTGCGCAACGCAAAAATCCCTCGCTGCCGGTCACATCGTGAGTTTTCAGATACACCCTAAAACACGCGCTGCTTTGCCCTTACGGAAACTCTGAAACCAACGCGTAGGGGGCGATGCCTACATCGCCCCAAGGGTACCAACGAATTCGCCGGAGATTTCCGTAAAATCGGTTTGTACCGCCGGGTCGATGTGGGCATCGACCCCTACGAATGGCCCTGAGGGTCTACAAAATCGCCAGACGCAAAAAGCCCCTGCATACCAGTTCGGTACGCAGAGGCTTTTGATTTATGCGGTGATACGCTTACTTGAGGCCAGCCTGCTCCAGAAGAGCCGGAACCTTGGACTCCCAGCCGAGGGACATGATGTGAACGCCCTGGCAGTAGGGCTTGCACTCGCGGATGATGCGCGCGGCAATTTCCACACCTGTGATACCGGCCTTGGTCTTTTCCTTGTCGGCCTGAAGCTCAGCAATCAGCTCGTCGGGGATGTGTACGCCCGCGACGTTGTTGTTCATGAACTTGCACATGCCGGCAGACTTCGGGATGATGATGCCGACCTGCACAGGCTTGCCGAACTGCTTGGCAGCCTCCATGAACTTGATGAACTTTTCGGGCTCAAAGACAGCCTGTGTCTGGAAGAACTCCGCGCCGGCCTGCACCTTGCGCTCCATCTTCACGAGCTGCGCGTCGATGGAGTCGGAGCACGGGGACACGACAGCGCCCTTGGCAAACTTCGGGGGCGCGCCCACGAGCTCGTTGCCGCCCAGGTCCTTGCCGGTCTCAAGCAGGCTCGCAGCATGCAGCAGCGAGACGGAGTCGAGGTCGAACACGGGCTTTGCCTGCGGATGGTCGCCCAGCTTCGTGTGGTCGCCGGTGAGGCACAGAATGTTGTCGATGCCGAGCATGGCGGCGCTCAGAAGGTCGGACTGGAGCGCGATGCGGTTGCGGTCGCGGCAGGTCAGCTGGAAGATGGGGGTAAGGCCCGCGTCCTTGAGGACCTTACAGGTGGCAAGACCGCCCAGACGCATGACGGACGACTGGTTATCGGTGACGTTGACATAGTGAACGCCGGTGAGATATTCCTTCGCCTCTTCTACCAGGCCGTCGATATGAATTCCCTTGGGGGGGCCGATCTCAGCGGAAACTACAAATTCTCTGTTCTGAAACAGTTCCGTAATTCTCATAATTCATCACTCCTGATTATTCAGATTCTTTGGCGGCCATGGTAGCCTGATCGGTATTGAAATCATGCAGCTGCGTGGGACAGCGCAGAACGTCGAGCCGTCCCTGTGCTTTCAGGCGCTGGATGATGCGCTCCCAGCCGCAGTCCATCGTGGGGCAAACCTCGCATTTGCCGTTCTTCGTGCCGCCGCAGGGGCCGTTGACAAGGCTCTTGGAGCAGGCTGTGATGGGACAGATGCCGCCGGTCAGGTTCAGGAAGCACTCGCCGCACTGGCCGCAGTCGTATTCGAGCGGGGTCACGCCCTGGAAGCCGGGAAGCTCCACGGTATCGCAGCAGGCGTAGACGGGCTTGTCGTCCAGCATCTCGGAGATGGTCTGTACACCGACGCCGCAGGAGAACACCAGAACAGCGTCCGCCTCCGCGATCTTCGCCATGGGCGCTCTCAGGCGCAGGGCGAGCTCCGTGGGGTTGCAGACATAATCGGTGGTCAGCGTGCCGACAACCTTGCCAGCCTCGGCCAGCTTTTTCTGGAGCGCGTTTGCCTCCTCCTCGGGGAAGCCGACTTCCTTACAGCCGTGGCAGTTGATGATAAACACCTTGCCGGCGCAGAGGGAGGTAATGGTATCTTCGGATTTCAGTCTTGTAATCAGCATATCGTTCTCTCCCCCTTATTTCTTCTTCAGCAGGGGCATGACCAGACCCTTGGCGGCGTTGATTTTCGATACCAGAGGAATCTTGGACGAGCAGATGTACTCGCAGCACTTGCAGGAGAAGCAGTCCATGATGTTGAGAGACAAAAGCTTCTCCGCGTCGCCCAGCTGGCCGTACTTGTAGAATTCCAGAGGCTTCAGCTCCATAGGACAGACGTCTACGCAGCGGCCGCACTTGATGCACTCTTTTTCCTCGGTGTGGTCGGCGGCAATGGCAATGATGCCGTTGGAGCCCTTGATGATGGGAACGTTGGTGTCGTTGATGGGAGCGCCCATCATGGGGCCGCCCATCTTGAGGACGATGTCCTCGCCCGTCACGCCGCCGCAGTGGTCGATGATCTCCTGGACGTTGGTGCCGAGCTTGACCATGTAGTTGCCGGGGTTGCGGATGAAGTCGCCCGTGACGGATACCGCGCGCTCGACAAGGGGCATGCCCTTCTGGATCGCGTCGGAAATGGCCTTGGCGGTCGAGGTGTTGCTCACGACGCAGCCGACGTCTGCCGGCAGCTTGCCGCTGGGAACCTGACGGCCCATGACCTTCTTGATGAGCATCTTTTCAGCGCCCTCGGGGTACTGCGTCTTGGCAGCGACCACACGGATGTTATCGTAGGGCGCGACCTTCTCTTCCATGAGCGCCACAGCGTCGGGCTTGTTGTCCTCGATGAGGATGACGCCCTCGGGCGCGGAAACGGCCTTCATCATGGCGCGCAGGCCGAAGACGATGTCGTCGGCGTACTCGAGCATGATGCGGTGGTCCGCCGTTAAGTAGGGCTCGCACTCGGAGCCGTTGATGAGAACGGCGTCAATGGGCTTGCCGGGCTTCAGCTTGACATAGGTCGGGAACGTTGCGCCGCCCATGCCGACGATGCCCTTTTCCTTGACGATGTCGATGATCTCGTCGGCCGTCAGCTCCTCAAGGGGCTTGTTGGGAACGACGGATTCATGGAGCACGTTTTTGCCGTCGTTTTTGATGACGACGCTCAGGATGCCGGGGCCCTTGTTCGGATGCGTGTGCGGCTCGACGGCCACGACCGTACCGCTGACGCTGGAGTGAACGGGCGCACCGATAAAGCCCGCCTGCTCGCCGATGAGCTGGCCGACCTTCACATAGTCGCCGGGGTTCACAACCGGATTTGCGGGCGCGCCGATGTGCATGGCGAGCGGCAGAATGACAGTATCGGGCTCCGGGAACTTCTGGAGCGCCAGATGCTCGGTGTAGTCTTTGTGCTCGGTGGGATGCACGCCACCGTAGAAGCCCTCAAAGCGTCTGGCTCTGGCTTCGGTGACGTAGGCCTGGATCTCGTCGACGCTAGCCACGGAGTAGTCACGCAGCTGAACCGGCTGATGGAGGAATTCCTTCGTCCGGCCCTGCTTTTCGAGTCTCTGATAGATCTTCTCCCAAGCGCAGTCCTTTTTGGGATCGATCTCGCACTTGCCGTTTTTCGCGCCGCCGCACTGCCCGTTGACAAGACTCTTCGAGCAGTCCACGATGGGACAGATGCCGCCCGTCGCGTTCAGATAGCACTGGGCGCAGGCGCCGCAGGTCTTCTTCGTGAGCGCCATGCCATGATGGCCGACATAATTCAGAGAATTGGTTGCGGTAAACGTGGGAACCGCAGCAAGATCGGCCACCGTCTGCACGCCCAGTCCGCAGGAAACGACAACAACATTTTCCGTTCCCTCGGGGACAAGACCTGCAAGCGTTTTTTCGGTCTGGATCTTGTTGCACAGGAAGTCTACCTTGACAGAACCGGTGATGTGCTTGCCCTGCGCCTCAGCGATGGCGGTAAAGCAGCTGCAATCCGGCTCCTGCGTGGTTTCGAACTCTTTGAAGCACTTGTTGCAGGCGACGACGAAGAGATTGTCCTTCCCCGCCAGCATGCCTTCAAGCTCTTCCTGGCTCTTTAACACGTACTTGGTATAATCCAAAAAATATCACCCTCTTACATTTTTTGTTCCTCGTTTGGCTGCAAACGATTACCAACTTCAATTATAGCATACGCGCTCTGTAAAAGTCCAGCACGGCAAAGAAAATCTTTTTGAAAAGTCGGTTTTTCGTCAAAAGCAGTTAGATTCACCTAACTTTTTGTGCAGAATTTCCCACGCCATTTCAGAAGCGAGATGGCTCTCGCGGATGTGTGGGAGGGTTTGCCGGACGCAAAAAATCACCACTGCCGCCAAGAGCCGGTCATGGCCGGGGGCAGTGGTGAGCCAATATCGGGGATGATACTTTTTTGAAAAGCAGCTGGTTACGGCGCAACGGTGCGTGTGATGGCTGTGATTTCGCCGTTTTCAATCGTGACGAGCGTATTGTTCGCGGTAAAACCGCTGGAAACCAGCTCGGAAAGTTTCTCCGCGCCATAGGTCTGGTTCGGGTGATCGGGGTCGGAGTCATCCATGAGCGTAAAGCTGGCGGAGAGCGGGAGCGTTACCTCGCCCTTTTCCTGATAGCACTTCGCATCGTTTACGCCGAGTTCGTAGTACACGCCGTCGTCGCTTGTTGTGAGCGTCATGCCGCCCTTGGTAAGGCCGCCGTTGATAAGAACAAGGCTCCCGTCCTGCTCGACGGAGCTGACTGTCATGTCCTTTCCGCCCGCGACAATGACGCTGTCTTCGGCGAGCTTCGAGATATCGACCATATCGTAGCGGTCATAGTCGTAGACCTGAAGCGTCAGATACGTTTTGCCGTCCGCTTCTTCGATCGCGCTCTCGTCAAAGCTCGCCGCGACCGTTGCGTCGGTCAGGGCCGTAACGTCGATTGCGTCGGGAAGCGGCTTGACCCTGTCGTCCGGCTCGGCAGCGTCTTCCGCCGGTTCCTCGGCAGCGTCCGCGGGTTCTGCAGCGTCTGCGGGTTCTTCCGTGCCGGTCTGTTCGGTCTGGTTCGTTTCTTCCGACGTGCTTTCCGTCGTGGTTTCAGGTGCCTTTGTGGTCGTGGTCGATGTACAGGCGCAGAGCGCAAGCAGGCCCAGCGCCAGTAACATGGCAAGCAGTTTTTTCATTTGCAATCTTCCTTTCCGGGGTATTTCGCTTTTTGTAAAGCGTTGCCGAAAGAATACATGGCAAATGTGACGATTCCGAGAAGGAAGTTTGGATAGAGTGTAAAAATTCTTTGAACGCATGGGCGTCCGCAACGAAAAAATGTCCCCCGGAGAGAGTCTCCGGGGGACATATACTTTATTCAACGGTCACGCTCTTGGCGAGGTTTCTTGGCTTATCGATATCGCAGCCTCTTTGCAGCGCGATATAATACGCGAACAGCTGCAGGCTCACCACGCCGAGAGACGGCAGGAACATGAGCTCCGTATCGGGGACAGTGAGGAGCGCATCGACGCGCTTTTCCAGCTCCGCCTTGCCGCTTTCGGTCGTAAGCGCGAGGACGCTTGCGCCTCTGGCCTTGACCTCGATGACGTTGCTCATCGCCTTTTCAAAAAGTGGCCCATAGAGCCCGAGCGCGACGACAAGCGTGCCGTCCTCGATGAGCGAGATCGTGCCGTGCTTGAGCTCTCCGGACGCGTAGGCCTCGGAGTGGATATAGGAAATCTCTTTGAGCTTCAAAGAGCCTTCCAAGCCGAGGGCATAGTCGAGGTTCCGGCCGATGAAAAATACCGAGTCGTGATTGAAATACTGCGAGGCGAAGAACTGAATCTTTTCCCGGTCGGCGAGAACCGTCTCAATTTTTTCCGGGAGCATCTGGAGCTCTTCGACCAGACGGGCATATTCTGCCGCATCGAGCCTTCCGAGGTTATCTGCCATGTAGATGGCCAGCATGTCGATGACGGCCAGCTGCGTGGAGTACGCCTTCGTGGTCGCGACGGCAATTTCGGGCCCTGCCCACGTATAGAGCACATCGTCCGATTCCCGCGCAATCGAGCTTCCGACCACGTTTACGATCGAGAGCACCCGCGCGCCTCTGGCCTTTGCCTCGCGCAGCGCCGCCATGGTGTCTAACGTCTCACCCGACTGGCTGATGACGATGGCGAGCGTATGGCTGTCGACAATCGGGTCGCAGTACCGGAACTCGGAAGCGAGAACCGCCTCAACTGGGATGCGCGTCAGCTTCTCAATCGTATATTTTCCGAGCATGCCTACGTGATACGAAGACCCGCAGGCGATGATCATGATGCGGCCGATGTTCTCAATTGTCTCGCGGCCAAGGACGAGGTCTCCAAAATCGATGCGCCCGTCTTTGATGCGCGGAGTGATCGCGCGGCGCAGCGCCTCAGGCTCTTCCATGATTTCCTTGAGCATGAAGTGCGGATAACCGCCCTTTTCCGCCGCAGAAATTTCCCAGTCGATGTGATGGTGCTCCTTCTCGATCGGCAGCTCCATCGCGTTATAGACCTGAATAGAGTCGCGCGTCAGAACAGCGACCTCGCCGTCTTCCATGTACGAAACGTCTCTCGTGTACTTGACGAGCGCCGTCACGTCGGAGGCGATGAAGTTGCAGCCGTCGCCGTAGCCAAGCAGCAGCGGCGCGTCTTTTCTCGCCGCATACAGCCGCTCGGGATCGTCTGCGCAGACGATGCCGAAGGCGTACGCGCCTTCGATGCGGTGCAGCACCATGTAGATCGCGTCCTGCATGCAGTGCACCTCGTTGAGCCCCAGACAATATTCCAGCAGCTGCGCGACGACCTCGCTGTCCGTTTCCGAGGCAAACTGTACGCCCTTCTCCTCGAGAAATTCCCGGATCTCCAGATAGTTTTCAATGATCCCGTTGTGTACCAGCGCGATTTTGCCGTTCTGGGACACATGGGGGTGGGAGTTGATATCGTTCGGTTCGCCGTGCGTTGCCCAGCGGGTGTGGCCGATGCCGACCGTGCCGTGCATGAGTGCGCCGTGCGCCGTCTTTTCGGCCAGGTTTGCGAGCCGGCCCTTGCATTTGGCGATGTCCAGCATGCCGTTTTCCGCCACGCAGATACCCGCCGAGTCATAGCCCCGGTACTCCAGCCGCGCAAGGCCCTCGAGCAAAATGGGCGCAGCCTGCTCCTTGCCGATATAACCTACGATTCCACACATAAAATAGTTCCTCCTGAAATAAGGTTCAGGACAAACCGCAGATATTTGCCTGCTTCCTGTTCGCGGCCCCTCTGTTTTGCGGTTACCCGCATATTTCTGACCGCGTCACGCGCACAGGGCAGCACGGAAACGCATCCGCCGAATTTTCGATCACGTTTCCCCTCGTTATCCTGCCAACCGGCAGGCACTGGCGCTTCTTGATGGCGACTGCCATGGCCTCCTTTCTTCTCTGCGTTGGTAACATTATATTACAAAGCGGTGAAAATTGCTACCCCTATCTTTTGAACAGGCAAGACGTCCGCGCAAAAAATCCCCCGCGGAACCAGACGGCTCTGCGGGGGGGGCTTCTTGATCAAAGAGAGATGGTAGTACCGGTCTTGCCGGCAATGCCGTCCTTGGCCTTTTCAAGCAAGGTGATGAGCGCGGTTCTGCCGGGCTTGGACTCGGCAAACTTCACGGCCGCTTCGACCTTCGGGAGCATCGAGCCGGGAGCAAACTGCTTCTGGGCGATGTACTCGCGCGCTTCGGCGGGGGTGAGGGTGTCAAGGCCCTTCTGGTCGGGCTTACCGAAGTTGATGGCGACCTTCTCGACAGCCGTCAGGATGATGAGCATGTCGGCGTCCAGCTGCTCCGCCATGCACTCGGAGGCGAAGTCCTTGTCGATAACGGCGGGAACGCCCTTGAGGTGATACTTATCCTCCCAGATGACGGGGATACCGCCGCCGCCTGCCGCGATGACAGCGTGCTTCGCGTTCATCAGCGCGCGCACGGTCTCGATCTCGACGATCTCCACGGGCTTCGGGCTCGCGACGACCTGACGCCAGCCGCGGCCTGCGTCCTCGGCAACATCGATGCCCTTTTCCGCGGCCAGCTTCTTGGCCTCTTCCTCGGTCATAAACGCGCCGATGGGCTTGGTCGGATGCTGGAAGGCGGGGTCGGCGGGGTTGACGGCGACCTGCGTGAGGACCGTCGCGCAGTGAATGCCGAGGCCTCTGCGGTCGAGCTCTTCGCCGATGACGTTCTGTAAATCATAGCCGATGTAGCCTTGACTCATGGCCACGCACACAGAAAGCGGCATGATGTCGCTCTTGGCCTCCTGCTTGTGGTAGGCGGCGAAGGCGTTCTGGATCATACCGACCTGCGGGCCGTTGCCGTGGGCAATGACGACCTCATGGCCGTCTTCAATCAGGTCGGCGATGGCCTTTGCGGTGACATGGACAGCGTCCATCTGCTCATGCAGGTTTTTGCCCAGCGCGTTGCCGCCCAGGGCGATAACAATTCTTTTTCCCATTTTTCAAAATCCTCTTCGATGGTTCAGTTTCGCGCGATCTTTCTGCTCCCGAAACTTTTAGAAGCGGGCCGATGTGGGCATCGGCCCCTACGGGGTTACAGAAAAACCAAACGCTGCGTAGGGGCCGATTGAGCACATCGACCCGTGCAGAATTCGCCGCAAATCTTGGGAATCTGCGGCGAATTCGGATGGTTTATGTGATATTAGAACATTTTGCGCTTGTTGTCGGCGGAGTCGAGGTCCATCAGAGCCTTGACCGGGTCCTTGACCTGTGCCAGGAAGATCATTGCGGCGATGATGTACGGCTTGTAGGAAGCCTGCTTGTAAAGCGGCACGAGATACCGGTCGAACACGGAGTTGTCAACCTCGCCCTCGGTGCAGGAAAGGCCGGAGATATCGGCGGGCAGGCAGTGCAGGTACAGAGCCTTGCCGTCCTTCGTGAGCTTCATCATCTCTTCGGAGCACGTCCAGTCCTTATGCTGTGCGTTCTGCGCGAGCAGCTCCTTCTCGAGCTCGTCGATGCCCTTCTGGTCGCCCTTCACATAGAGCTCGGAGCGCTTTTCCATTGCCTTGAACGGAGCCCAGGACTTCGGATAGACGATATCGGCGTCCTTGAAGGCCTCAGCCATGGAGTTGGTCTTGTGGAACTTGGAGCCGTACTTCTCGCAGTTCTTGCGGGCGATTTCCTCGACCTCGGGGAACACGTCGTATCCTTCCGGATGGGCCAGGGTGACGTCCATGCCGAAGCGGGTAAACAGGCCGATGACGCCCTGCGGGACGGACAGGGGCTTACCGTAGCTGGGGGAGTAGGCCCAGGTCATGGCGACCTTCTTGCCCTTGAGGTTCTCCACGCCGCCGAAGTAGTGGATGACATGCAGCATGTCTGCCATGCACTGCGTCGGATGGTCCACATCGCACTGCAGGTTCACGAGCGTCGGTCTCTGCTCGAGGATGCCGTCGCGGTAGCCCTCTTCCAGCGCGTCCATGAACGTCTTCTGGTACTCATGACCCTGATGGATATACATGTCGTCGCGGATGCCGATGACGTCAGCCATGAAGGAAACCATGTTCGCGGTCTCGCGGACGGTCTCGCCGTGTGCGATCTGGGACTTCTTCTCGTCGAGGACCTGCTCCTCGAGGCCGAGGAAGTTGCAGGCGGAGGCGAAGGAGAAGCGGGTACGGGTGGAGTTATCGCGGAAGAGGGAGATGCCGAGGCCGGAGTTGAAGATCTTCGTGGACTTGTTGCGCTCCCGCAGGTCGCGCAGAGCGTCGGCTACGGTAAAGACAGCGTCGATTTCGTCGTCGGTCTTGTCCCAGGTCCAGTAGAAGTCGGTCTTGTACATGTTGTTGATGCGCAGGGTTTCCAGATGTCTTGCAAGCTCAACAGTTTTGCTCATGATTTTTCTCCTTATTTATCTTATCGATATATGGTTACAGATTTGGATGGGCGGATGTGGGCATTCGCCCCTACGAGACGTGCGGGAATATGGGCGGGACAGAATCCCACCGGCAAAAACCCGTGGGATTCCGGATGCGTGTCTTACTTAATGTCGTTGCCGGTGAGTTCCTGACGGAAGCTCGTTGCGGAGCCGTCTTTGTTCTCGGGCTTGTAGAGCATGGGAACAGCGGCATAGAGCGCTGCGCAGGTGACGAGGTCCTGCTTCCAGGTGATCTCGTTGGGCGCGTGCGCCTGGGATTCGGCACCGGGGCCAAAGCCGACGCAGGGGATGCCGTAGCGGCCCTGGATGGAAACGCCGTTCGTGGAGAAGGTCCACTTGTCGGTGAGGGGCCGGCCTTCACGGGTCGAAGCGGCCTTCGCGTCGGGGGCAAGGCGCTTGTCACCCCACAGCGCGTGGTGCGCGTCGACAAGAGCCTGCACGTGCGGCGCAGTCTCCTTGTTGATCCAGGTCGGGAAGAAGCACTCAGTCTCATAGACGTGGCCGTTCCAGGAGGGACGGTCGTACATGTACATGGAAACCTTGACGTCCTTCGCGTACTTCTTGCAGGCGGGGAGGTCTTCGATTTCCTTCAGGCAGGACTTGTAGGTCTCGCCCGCGGTCATGCGGCGGTCGATGGAGATCGAGCAGGAGTCGGCGACAGCGCAGCGGCTAGGGCTGGTGTAGAAGATCTGGCTGGTGGTGCAGGTGCCGCGGCCGAGGAAGCGCGCGTCTTCCCAATGCTCGGGGTTGTACTTCGGGTCGAGCATCTTGACAAGGCCCTTGACTTCCTTGTCGTCGCCTGCGTCGTTTTCGTTGAGGTCACGGACGTTCAGAATCACTTCCGCCATCTTGTGGATCGCGTTGTCGCCGCGCTCGGGCGCGGAGCCGTGGCAGGAAATGCCGTGCATGTCGACGCGGATTTCCATTCTGCCGCGGTGGCCGCGATAGATGCCGCCGTCGGTGGGCTCGGTGGAGATGACGAACTCGATCTGGTTTCTTGCGTCCTCGGGACCGTTAAAGTACTCGTTGACGATGGACTGCCAGCACATGCCGTCGCAGTCTTCCTCCTGCACGGAGCCGACGACCATGATCTTGTAGCCCTCGGGGATAAGGCCGAGGTCCTTCATGATCTTGCCGCCGTATGCAGCAGCAGCCATGCCGCCTTCCTGATCGGAACCGCCGCGGCCATAGATGATATCGTCGGTCTCATAGCCCTGATAGGGGTCGGCTTCCCAGTTGTCGCGGTTGCCGATGCCGACGGTGTCGATGTGAGAGTCAATGGCAATGATCTTGTCGCCGGTGCCCATCCAGCCGATGACGTTGCCGAGCTTGTCAAACTCAACTTTATTGTAGCCGAGTTTCTTGAGCTCTTCGGCGATGCGCTTGACAACGCCCTCTTCTTCGCAGGACTCGGAAGGAATGGCGATCATATCGCGCAGGAACTTGGCCATGTCGGCCTTGTAGCCTTCAGCTGCCTGCTTGATTGCTTCATAGTTCATAATACCGGTAAACCCCCTGTTATATCAATATATGTATTTCCCTTCTGACGAAGGAGGCCAAAAGCGCTCCTTACGCTATCCATCATACCACAAGAAAAACCATTGTCAAACAAAATTTTTGCATGCCTAAAAATTTTTTGATTTGCACGATTTTTGCGACATTTTCTGTGGAAGTTTCACAAAAGACTTCGGTTGCAAATGGCGCGGCGCTGTGCTACCATATCAATTGATACTTATTTTAGAAAGAAGGCGCGCCATGCCGGTTCCACAGGGCAGCGGAGTCATTCACAGGAAGTCCGCCCGTCAGGCGGTTTATGAAACGGTCTGCGACTGGATCATCACAGGCGTTCTCGAGCCCGGAGAGAAAATCCTCGATTCCGAGCTCGGAGAATATTTCAGCGTCAGCCGCACGCCCGTACGCGAGGCTCTGCAGCTGCTGCAAAGCCAGAAGCTGGTGCTCGTCATGCCGGGAAGAGCAACGGTGGTCGCGCCGCTCGACACGCAGGATATCGAAAAATGCTACCGGCCCCTGGCGGATCTGGAGGCGCTCGCGGCGGAGCTTGCCTGCGGGAAGCTGACGGAGAACGACTTTTTTGAGCTCGAGTGCGCCCTGCGCGACGCAAAGGCGGCGAGCCTCCGGGACGACGCGGCGGCGGTCATGGCCTGCGACGAGCGGTTCCATGAAAGAATCGTGCAGGCGGCGGGCAATGAATACGTGAGGGAATTTTCAAGGACCCTCATGCTCCACATCCGCCGCATCAAGTACCACTACTTCCATCTTCCCGCCATGCGCGAGGCCTCTGCGGCGCAGCACATGGGTATTGTCGAGGCGCTGCGCGCGGAAAACGCGCCCCTGGCCAGAGACCGGATGCGCGAGCACTGGCTGCGCGCGATGCGGGGGTGCCTGAACGAAACCGTTGCGTATTTGAAGAAAAACGAAGAATAAAAAATCGGGCTTCCTCTGCGTGGGGAAGCCTTTTTTGTGAGACAGAAAGGAGCCATTGCATGTATACAGATGAATCTCTGATCGCCTTTTGCCAAAGAGCGCTCCAGACCCCGAGCGTTTCCGGTCAGGAACAGGCCATGGCGGAGCTGATGCGGGAGAGAATGCTCGCACTCGGCTTTGACGAGGTAGTCTTTGACCGGCTCGGAAACGTCATCGGAACCATTCACGGAAAACGGCCCGGCAAAACGATTTTGCTCGACGGGCACATGGACACCGTGGATGTGATCGACGCGGCCGAGTGGTCGCACGACCCGTTCGGCGGCGAGATTTCGGACGGGAAGATCTACGGCCGGGGCGCGTCCGACATGAAGGGCAGCGACTGCGCGATGGTCATGGCGGCGGGACGCTTTGCCGCGCGGACGAAGAAGGACTTCGCGGGTACGATCTGCGTCTCCGGCTCGGTGCATGAGGAGTGCTTTGAGGGCGTCGCGCCGCGGGAAATCACAAAGCGCATCCATCCGGACTTTGTCATCGTCGGCGAGGCGACCTCTACGAGCGTCAAAATCGGCCAGCGGGGACGCGCGGAGGTCGTGGTCGAAACCGGGGGCGTGAGCTGCCATTCGTCGAACCCCGAGAAGGGCGTGAACGCGGTGTACGCGATGGTGGGACTGATTGAGGAAATCCGGAAAATCGTCCCGAACGAGCATCCGCTGTTGGGAAAGGGCATTTTAGAGCTGACGGACATCATTTCCGCGCCCTATCCCGGCGCATCGGTCGTGCCGGCGAAGTGCCGCGCGACGTTTGACCGGCGGACGCTCGTGGGAGAAGACGAGGCCGTCATTCTCGCGCAGGTGAACGAAGCGATTACCCGCGCGAGAGAAAAGAACCCGGGACTGAAAGCGCGCTGCTATCTTGCCGCCGGCGAGGAGAAATGCTGGACGGGCGACACGATCTCGGCCAAGCGCTATTTCCCGGCGTGGGCAGTGGACGAGCACTCGGAGCTTGTCACGAAGGCGCGGCGGGGGCTTCTGGCAGCCGGGATCGACGCACCGCTGTCGCATTTCTCGTTCTGCACCAACGGCAGCCACTTCTGCGGGGAAGCTGGCATTCCGACCATCGGTTACGGGCCGTCACTTGAGAGCCTTGCGCATGTACGCGACGAGTACATCGAAATCGCCCAGCTGACGAAGGCCTGCCGTGGCTTTGAATCGATTCTCTCGGAGCTGACAAAGTAAGTTTATAGGGAATATTGCACAAAAACGAAAAGATTTTTTGGACACCTAAAAAAATTTAAGATTCCCCATTGCATTCTCCAAAAAATATTGGTATGATAGAACTATCCATCGGCAAGATGCACAGAATTTTACTGGTGGACTGATACGGGTATCAATATTTGGAGGTGATAAGTCATTGGACGCGAGACTTCTGGACATGCTGGGACAGATCGCAAAGGGCATCGCCGCGCAGTTCGGCCCGAACTGTGAGGTGGTTGTGCATGAAATTTCGGACAAGAGCGCCTACAGCTCCATCGTCGCCATTGAAAACGGACATGTATCCGGACGAAAGGTCGGCGACGGCCCGTCGCACGTGGTGCTCGAGCAGATCGGACACGACGACGACCAGGTAAGCGACCAGCTCTGCTATCTGACCCGCACGAAAGACGGCAAGACCCTGAAATCTTCCTCGGTCTATATCCATGACGAGCATGGTAAGGTCGCGGCAATCCTCGGCATCAATTACGATATCTCCATGATGCAGATGTTTGAGAACACGCTGCATGAGTTCAATTCCGTTGACGCACAGACCCGCAAAGAACCCGAGCGCATCACGCTGAACGTGGCGGATCTGCTCGAAGACCTGATCCGTCAGGCCGACGAGCTGGTCGGAAAGCCTGTGGCGCTGATGACGAAGGATGACAAGGTCAAGGCCATCCGGTACCTCAGCAAGTCCGGCGCGCTGATGATTACGAAATCCGGCGATAAAATCGCGAAGCACTTCGGCATATCCAAATACACACTATATTCCTATTTAGACAACAGTAAAACAGGAGGAGAACCTACATGAACAAGACCATTGATCTGACCATCAACCGTGAAGGCCTTGCCCACAATATCCAGAAGGCCAAGGAAAACAATATCATCATCCCGACCATCGCGCAGATGCAGAACCCCGATCTGATTCCGGAAAAGATCAAGGAAAAGCTGTCGCACACCGGTCTGTGGGACGTTGACCCCGTGAACCTCTTCCGCATCAACTGGCACAACGAGGCAAAGGAATCCGGCGGCCTTTATCAGAAGACCCCGAACTATGTGGAAATTCCGGCCTCCGTGTCCGGCGTTCCCTGCCGCATTCTTGCCATGTCCGGCAAGTGGTTCCCGACCGGCTGCCACAAGGTCGGCGCTTCCTTCGGCTGCCTGGCTCCGAGACTCGTGACCGGCCAGTTTGACGCAACGTATCATCACGCGGTCTGGCCCTCCACCGGCAACTATTGCCGCGGCGGCGCGTTCAACTCCAAGCTTCTCGCCTGCGACTCCGTCGCCATCCTGCCGCAGGATATGTCCAAGGAGCGCTTCGACTGGCTCAAGACCATCGCCGGCCAGATCATTGCAACCCCGGGCTGCGAGTCCAACGTCAAGGAAATTTTCGACAAGACCTGGGAGCTCAAGCAGGATCCTTCCATGATGATCTTCAACCAGTTCGCCGAGATGGGCAACCCCCTGTGGCACTACAATGTCACCGGCTACGCGCTGAGCGACCTGTTTGAAAACACCAAGAAGCCCGGCCAGAGACTCGCTGGCGCCTGCTTCACCTCCGGTTCGGCCGGCACGATGAGCGCGGGCGACCTCCTGAAAGAGCGTTATCCAGGCATGAAGCTCGCCGTCGGCGAAGCCCTCCAGTGCCCGACCATCCTTGATAACGGCTTCGGCGGCCACCGCATCGAAGGCATCGGCGACAAGCACATTCCCTGGGTCCACAACGTCAAGAACACCGACATGGCAATCGCGATTGACGACGAAGACAGCCAGCGCCTGCTGCGCCTGTTTAACTGCAAGGAAGGTCAGGAGTACCTCAAGAGCCTCGGTCTTTCCGACGAGCAGATCGAAAAGTTCACCTGGATGGGCATTTCCGGCATCGCAAACGTTCTTTGCTGCATCAAGTTTGCCAAGTACTATGAGCTGACCGAGAACGACGTCGTCGTCACCGTCCTGACCGACTCCGCCGTCATGTACAAGTCCCGCGTCGAAGAGCTCAACGAAAAGTACGGTGCCTACTCGGCGCAGGCAGCAGAGCTGGACCACAACCTGCATATGCTGAACCTCAAGACCGACAGCATGCTTGAGCTCACCTACACGGAGCGCAAGAGAGTCCACAACCTCAAGTACTACACCTGGGTTGAGCAGCAGGGCATGGACGTCGAAGACCTCAACGCCCAGTGGTACGACACCAAGGGCACGTGGGACGCGGTCCACGCACAGGCCAAGGAGCTCGACGTTCTCATCAACGAGTTCAACGAAGCGACTGGCCTTCTTAAGACGCTGTAATTACGGCGCGGCCATAGCGTAAACGAACCGATTTCGCGGGGGTGGGGGAGACCCCATCCCCGTTTGTTTTTGAGATATGAACGAAAGAAGATCACCGCGTATTTCGGGGTTCAATTATTGTGGGGACGGAGCCTACTTTATTACGATCTGCACAAAAAATCGATATAAATGTCTCTCAGAGGTCGTAGGGGGCGATGCCCACATCGCCCCACACACCGCACTGACACAATGGGGATGTATTGTCGAAACGTATTTGCGGTCAATACCCGGGATAGATGTTTACGTCATTATGCCCAATCACGTGCATATGATTGTGCGGATTGAATCGAAACACGGGTCGATGTGGGCATCGACCCCTACGCAATCCATGTCGGATCGAATACGTTCGTTCAAAACGCTGGTAACAAAACAGATCGGGCAGTCTATTTGGCAAAGATCGTACTACGATCATGTCATTCGCTGCCAGGAGGACTATATCCGCATTTGCGAATACATCAACAACAACCCGGCCAAATGGGCGGAAGACGAATATTACTACGCAGAATAAGGAGAACGAAACATGCTGAAAAATGTCAAGTGCGCGCGCTGCGTGAAGTGCGGCAAGGAATATGAGGCGGTCCCGAACCTGACGAACTGCTCCTGCGGCGGCATTCTGGACATCATTTACGACTACGACTACATCAAATCGCATTTCACGAAGGAAACGCTCAAAAACCGCGTGAACCCCACCATGTGGCGCTACCGGGAGCTCCTTCCGATCGAGGAAACCACACCCGACACGCCCCTTCGCGTGGGCTGGTCGCCGCTTTATGAAGAGCCGAAGCTGGCAGAGCTCCTCGGCCTCAAGAGACTCTGGGTCAAGGACGACGGCATCAACCCCACCGCGTCTTTAAAAGACCGTGCCTCTGCGATGGCGGTTGCAAAGGCTGGCGAGGCGGGCGCGAAGATTATCGCGTGCTCGTCTACCGGCAACGCTGCTTCGAGCCTGGCCGGCAACGCGGCCGCTGCTGGCTTCAAGACCTACATTTTCGTTCCCGAGCGCGCGCCCAAGGGCAAGGTTGCGCAGCTGATGATCTTCGGCGCGAACGTCATTTCCGTCAAGGGAAACTATGAAGAGACGTTCAAAATGTCCGCCGAGGCCATCGAAAAATGGGGCTGGTACAACCGCAACGCCGCCATCAACCCGTACCTCTCTGAGGGCAAAAAGACGGTCGCGCTCGAGATTGCCGAGCAGCTGAACTGGGAAATGCCCGATTATCTGGCCATTTCCGTCGGTGACGGCTGCACGATCGCGGGCGTGTGGAAGGGCTTAAAAGACCTCTATGCCATCGGCTTTATCGACAAGCTCCCGCGCCTCATCTCCGCCCAGTCCACGGGCTGCTATCCCCTCAACCGCGCGATCCAGGAGAATAAGCCCTGGGAGCCCATGGAGGAAAACACAATCGCCGACTCCATTTCCGTCGGCGTGCCGCGCAACGCCGATAAGGCGCTCATGGCTATCCGCGAGTCGAACGGCCTTGCCATCAACGTCACGGACGAAGAGATTCTCGCCGCGCAGAAGCTGCTCGGCAGAACCTGCGGCGTGTTCGGCGAGCCCGCCGGTGTGACCGGTACGGCAGCGGTCAAGAAGGCCTGCGAGCTGGGACTCATCGGCAAGAACGACACGGTCGTCTCCGTCGTCACCGGCAACGGCCTCAAGGACGTGGCGAATGCCATCAAGTCTGCGGGCGAGCCCATCAACATTAAGCCCGACCTCGACCTCATGGTCGAAGAGTTTGCAAAGCGCGGCGTGACTGTCGAATAAACGAAATAGAAAGCGGCATGGATTTTGCGTCCATGCCGCTTTTTGTGCGAAAACCACGATATCGATTCTACATGAAACTTTCCGAAACTGCGTAGGGGGCGATGTGGGCATCGCCCCTATGCATAATCGGAACGTTTCCATAAAAAATGCGCCCGGCTTTGCCGGACGCATTTTTTTACATATTAGCCAACGCGGCCATACTGGCAGTCGTTGTTGCCGGAGTCGGTGATCCACATCTCAAGCATGTTGATGGGGTCGTTGAAGTCGGCGAGCCAGCCTTCACGGCAGAAGTCATAGTTGCCGCTCTTGCGCTCCTCGAGGAAGACGTTCCAGTCCTGAGACTGAATGGTCATCTCGATACCGAGCGCAGCAAGGTCCTGCTGCATCGCTTCCGCGACAGCAATGTGGCTGGAGCCGTTGTTGGTCAGGTACTCAACCGTGATCGGCGTCTCGTCGGAGAGCATGCCGTCATCGCCGAACTTGTAGCCGGCAGCCTTCAGAAGCGTACGGGCCTTTTCCAGCGTGCCTTCGTAGTCATTGTTGATGCCATAGACGTCGAAGTAGCCTTCGTCTTCCACGCTGGACTTGAACACGCCGCCATTGCCGTCGGCCATGCCGAGCGGAATGAACGCATTCGCGGGAACCTGGCCGGACTGACCGACGTTCTCAACGATGTAGTCGCGGTCGATGAGCAGCGAGAACGCTTCGCGCATGCAGGCAGCCTGCTCCGGGGTCTTGCCGTCGAAGAGGGAGGACTTGCAGTTGAACGCAGCGTAGTAGGTGCCGAGGTTGTCGACAATGTAGAACTCGGGGCTTTCAAGCAGGGTCTGGATCTCGTCGTTCGGGACGGTGTCGATGAAGTCGACGTTGCCCGCGTTGTAAGCGGCGTAGATCGCGGTGTCGTCTGCGGAGAGCATGAACTCGATCTTGTTGAGTTCGACCTTGTCAGCGTCATACCAGTACGGGTTCTTTTCGTAGGTCATGGAGACATCATGGTCCCATGCGGTGCAGACGAACGGGCCGTTGGAGACGAAGCCAGCGTTCTGGCACCAGCCGCCGGGCGTAGTCTGCCAATCGGCAAACGCTTCAACAGCGGACTGCTTGACCGGGAAGAAGGTCGGGAACGCCATCAGGTCTTCCATATAAGCGCAAGGAGCCGTCAGAACGAACTCGAAGGTGGTGTCGTCAACAGCCTTGACGTTCAGCTCATCGGGGTAACCTTCGATGCCTGCGAACATGTAGCCGTAGTCGGCGGCGGTCAGGGTGGAGGCAGCGCGCTTCCAGGAGTACTCAAAGTCAGCGGCGGTCAGGTCGCTGCCGTCGGACCACTTCAGGCCATCTCTCAGCGTGACCGTGTAGGTCAGGCCGTCGTCGGAAACAGTGTAGCCGGTTGCACAGGCGGGCACGGGATGACCTTCGTTGTTGTAGGTGTAGAGGCCGGAGAAGGAAGCCGCTGCGAGGCAAGCGCCGTCAACAGAGGAGCTCAGAGCCGGATCGAGATACGCAGGCTCGGAGGCGATGTTGGCACGAAGCGTATCCGAGCCGTTGGTCATCTTGACTTCGTGGAAGAACTTTGTGCCGAAGACGTTTGCGTACATGCCAGTGACATAGTCCTTCATCATGTAAATATCGTTGTAGTAGTAGAACGGCAGGATGCACCAGTTGGACATCAGAATGTCCTCTGCTTTGTGCATGAGCTCGGTGCGGTGTGCGAAATCCGTTTCCGACTTGATCTCGGCGATCAGCTCGTCATACTGCGACCAATCGTTCAGCGGGTCGATAAACGCATCGCTGACGAGGCTGGCTGCATCGGGGACTTCCTCGGTGTCAGTGGATTCAGCGGGGGTGGTTTCGGTGTTGTTGCTCTCGGTGGGCTCCGTCGTCGTGCTGGGCGTGGTATTCTTCGCACAAGCAGCGCAGAACGAAACGATCATCACAGCAACAAGCAGCAGTGCAAGGATCTTTTTCATTTCTTGAACCTCCTGTTTTATTTTGCACTTCACACGGCCCGCATCAAGGCCCCATGCACGTTACCACGGTAACGTGCGCAAAAGGGTACCCTTTTGCGAGCGGTGCAAAGAACATTACGATTTTTTGCTTTCCGGAAGCCGGGAAAAAACCGGCTAGGCGCATGATACCATAGCATGGCATTTTACGTCAAGTATCCATGCGGCATTTTGTATGCTTTGCAGGATTTTTACCCCGGATTTTCCTGCCGGTTTATACTTATTTGTTCCAACAGGCGACGAAGTGGCCATCTCCGCGGTCGGTGAGCGCAGGACACTCCTTGGCACACTGATCAGTTGCGTACCGGCAGCGGGTGCGGAACGAGCAGCCGGTCGGCATGTTCAGCGGACTCGGCACGTCGCCTTCAAGGACGATGCGCTGACGCGCTCTGGTCACATCGGGGTCGGGGATGGGCACGGCGGACAGAAGCGACTGCGTATACGGGTGCTGCGGGTTCTCGTTCAGCTCGTCGGAATCCGCGACCTCGACGATCTTGCCGAGGTACATGACGGCGATGCGCTTGGAAATGTGCCGCACGACGAGAAGATCGTGCGCGATGAAAAGGTACGCGACGCCGAGCTTTTCCTGCAGCTCCTCAAACATGTTGATGACCTGCGCCTGAATGGAAACGTCAAGCGCGGACACGGGCTCGTCGCAGACGATGAACTTGGGGTTCACGGCGAGGGCTCTTGCGATACCGATTCTCTGGCGCTGGCCGCCGGAAAATTCGTGCGCGTAGCGCGTGGCGTGCTCGGCGTTGAGGCCGACGGTCGCCATGAGCTTGAGGATTTTCTCGCGGCGCTCGGCGCGGCTTGCGTACAGCTTATGCACATCCAGCGGCTCTCCGATGATGTCTTCGACCGTCATGCGGGGATCAAGGGACGAATACGGGTCCTGGAACACCATCTGCATCTGCTTGCGCATGTGCGTGATGTTTTTTGCCGTAACAGGCTCGCCGTCAAAGATCACTTCGCCCGCCGTCGGCTCATAGAGCCGCAGAATCGTGCGTCCGACGGTCGTTTTGCCGCAGCCGGATTCGCCGACCAGACCCAGCGTCTCGCCGCGTCCGATGGTGAAGGATACATCGTCGACTGCCTTGAGGGGGATTGTCTTCATAAGCCCTGCGCGGACGGGGAAATACTGCTTTAAATTCTTGACCTCGAGCAAGATATCAGACATTTGGTTCCCCTCCTTCCGCGTTCATCAGCTGGTCGCGGACGTTGATCCAGCAGGCCGCTCTGTGGTTTTCGTTAATGGCCATTTCCTCCGGGTGCTCGCTCAAGCAGATCTTCATCGCCGCGTCGCAGCGGGTGCAGAACGCGCAGCCGGCAGGCAGGTTCAGCATGTTGATCGGCGTGCCCGCGATCGGGACAAGCTTCTTTTTCATGTTGTTGCCGTTCGGGATGGAGCGAAGTAATCCCTTCGTGTACTCGTGCTTCGGATTATAGAAGATCTCCCGCGCGGTGCCCCGCTCGCAGATGCGGCCGCCGTACATGACAATGATGTTGTCGCACATGTCGGCAATGACGCCGAGGTCGTGCGTGACAAGAATGACGGCCATGCCGAGCTTTTTCTGCAGATCCTGCATGAGCTCGAGGATCTGCGCCTGAATGGTCACGTCGAGTGCCGTCGTCGGTTCGTCGGCAATGAGAATATCGGGCTCGCAGGCCAGCGCCATCGCGATCATGACTCTCTGCCGCATGCCGCCGGAGAGCTCGAAGGGGTACTGCTTGATGCGCTTTTCGGGCTCGTTGATGCCGACAAGCTCGAGCATTTCAATCGCGCGGTCGCGCACCTCTTTTCCCTTGCGGTTCGTATGCAGGCGGATGGCCTCGCCGAGCTGGTTTCCGATCGTGAAGACCGGGTTGAGGCTCGTCATGGGGTCCTGGAAGACGATCGAGCAGCATTTGCCTCTAAAGTGGCTCATTTGCTTTTCAGACCATGTCGTGAGGTCCTCGCCCTTGTAGAGGATGTGGCCGCTTTTGATACTGCCGTTGTCGGCCAGAATCTGCATGATGGAGTACGCGGTGACGGATTTGCCGGAGCCGGACTCGCCGACAATGCCGAGAATTTCGCCGGGGTTGAGGTTAAACGACACGCCGTTAACCGCCTGTACCTCGCCGGAGTCGGTGCGGAACGATGTGTGCAGATCCTGCACGCTCAGAAGATATTGTTCACTCATACCGCTCACCTCTTCAGCTTCGGGTCAAACGCGTCGCGAAGACCGTCGCCCAGCAAGTTCAGGCTCAGAACGATCAGACAGATCATCAGAGCCGGGAAAATCAGCTTATACGGATACGTCTGAAGACCCTGCCGCGCAGAGTTTGCAAGCGAACCCAAAGACGGCATCGGCGCGTTGACGCCAAGGCCGATGAAGCTCAGGTAGCTCTCGGTGAAAATCGCCGACGGAATCTGAAGCGCCGTCGAGACGATGATGACGGAAAGACAGTTCGGCAGGATGTGCTTGCGGATGATCCAGCCGGGCTTTGCGCCAATCGAGCGCGCGGCGAGCACATACTCGTTTTCCTTGATCGAGAGGATCTGGCCGCGGATGAGGCGCGCCATACCGACCCAGTAAAGAAGGCCGAAGACGATGAACATCGAGACCATGTTCGAGCCCAGCGCCGCGAGCGCAGAGCCGGATTTGAATACCAGCACCTGATTGAGGACCGTTGCCAGCAGAATGATGACCAGCATATCGGGAAGAGAATAGATGATATCGACGATACGCATGAGGATGAGGTCGACCTTTCCTCCCGCGTAGCCCGAGATGCTGCCGATGATCATGCCGATGATGAGCACGATGATGCTCGCAAAAAAGCCGATGACGAGCGAGATTCTCGCGCCGTAGATGACGCGGATGAAGTAGTCGCGGCACTGCTCATCGGTTCCCATGATGTGCGGGAAACGCGTGCCGCCCTCGTCGATGAACTTCTGCTCGGCCTTGCTGTAGGTGAAAGGCGCAAGGTTCTTTGCGCCCTTGTCGCGCTTGCCGTTGATGGAGAGGATCTCCTCATAGCCATAGGGCACGATCATAGGGGCGATGATGATGGTCAGAATGATGGCCACGAGCACAATGATGCTCGCCACAGCCAGCGGGTTTTTAAAGAGCTTGCGCATGCCGTCTTTGAAGAAGGAGGTGCTCTGGCTCATGACGTCCTGCTGCCGCTTTTCGTCTTCTGTCGCCTTTTCAAACTTTGAAAGGTCGATCTGCGCGCTGAGCACCTGCTTTTTCGGCGTCTTGTTGGGGTCGAAATTGTCCATATAGCGTCCTCCCTTCTCAGTCGAATTTGATGCGCGGGTCGACGACCTTATACAAAAGGTCGCAGATCACGTTCGCAACGACCATCAGCGTCGCGAGGAAGATCGTCGTCGCCATGATCATGGTGTAGTCGCGGTTGGAGATCGCGCTGACAAACTTGCTGCCGATGCCGCCGACGGTGAAGATCGTCTCGATGACCATCGAGCCCGTGATGATGTAGGCGATCTGCGGGCCCGCATAGGTGATGATCGGAAGCAGCGAATTGCGAAGCGCGTGCTTGAAGATGACCTTCCACTTGGCGACGCCCTTGGCCTTCGCCGTGCGGACATAGTCCTGGCTCAAAGCGTCGAGCATGCTGGACTTTGCAAGCCGCGTCGTATACGCCATCGGGTACGACGCGAGCGCGAGCACGGGAAGCAGGAAGTTGGGGTTATTGGGGTCCCAGACCGGGAACCACGCGAGCTTGATGCAGAACACCAGAAGCAGAAGCGTCGCCAATACGAAGCTCGGCACGGCCGTAAAGAGCGTCGAGAAAAAGACGATGACCCGGTCCGGCCACTTGTTGCGCATCAGCGCGGCCAAGCTTCCGAATACCGTCCCGCACACGAGCGCAACGCCGATCGCCATGAGGCCGAGCTTTGCCGAGATCGGGAAGGATTCTGAGATGATCTCCTTGATGTCGCGGCCGTTTTTCAGCGACACGCCAAAATCTCCGTGCAGAAGATTTTTCATGTACAAAATGAACTGCTCGCCGACGGGCTTGTCCAGATTGTAGCGCTTGTTCAGCGCTTCGATCGTTGCCGCGCTCAGCGCTTTCTCCCGGTTGAACGGTCCGCCCGGGATGGCGTTCATGACGAAAAATGTGATGGCACATATGATAAGTACAGTCAGAATGGCAAGTAAAATACGTTTGACAATATATCTGCCCACATTCTTCACTCCCTTCTGTTTGTTTTCTTTTCCTACCTGCATCCACGTTTTGCGGAGGGTGCAGATATTCTGTTTATTATAACGGAAAGCCTCGGTTTGGTCAATCCTTTTTCGCTGTCTGGCGACATTTTCTAAACACTGCGTTTGCGATTTTGCCGGAGGGGCGGACAAAAAGCGCACCGATTTCTCACATTTTCACAACTCTCCACAATTTTCCGGTTGTGCAATTGTACGCCCCGTGCGGACACGCACTTTTTTTCGCCTCCTTACATATTCTGATGGGTACAGGAGGCGATCATATGGACTCACAGGGCACGGTTGTCGTGCGTCTTTCCACATCCAGCGCGCTCATTCCTCTACAGGGCGCAACCGTCACCATCACAAAGACCCGCCCGGACGGCACGCAGGAACTTCTTGCCGTGCGTGTGACGAATTTTGACGGGCTGACAGCCCCCGTCATGGTCGAGACCCCGCCGATGGCCGAGAGCCGGAGCTATCAGAACACATCCATCCCCTATGCTGCGGTCGACATCCGCGTCGAACGCACAGGCTTTGACCGGGTGCTTGTCAAAAACGCGCAGGTTTTTCCGAACACCGAGACAAGACAGGAGCTCTCGCTCATCCCAACGCCCGATCTTCCAAGCTCGTTTGACCGGACGGAAACATTCGTCGTGCCGCCGCAGAGCCTTTCGTGAGGTGATCTTATGCCGACCTCTGTCATTCCCTACATTCCCGAAACCATCGTCGTCCATCTGGGCGCGCCGACGCAATCGGCGGCAAATGTGACCGTTCCGTTCACGGACTACATCAAAAACGTCGTCTCGAGCGAAATTTATCCCACATGGGAGCCTGCCGCGCTGGAAGCGAACACACTCGCAATCATTTCCTTTGCCCTCAACCGGTTCTACACCGAATATTATCGCAGCCGGGGCTATGATTTTGACATCACCTCGTCCACGGCCATCGATCAGAAATACATCGAGGGCCGGAACATCTACGAAAATATTTCCGTCCTCGTCGATGAGATTTTTGACCGGTATTTGCGGCGCGAGGGCTTTGTCGAGCCGCTGGCAGCAAAATTCTGCAACGGGGTCACAACAACGTGCGACGGTTTAAGCCAGTGGGGCTCGCAGTACTTAGCTGAAGGCGGCGCGGACGCGTTTTCGATTCTCCGCTCGTATTACGGCAACATTGAGCTCGTCACGAACGCGCCCGTGCAGGAGCCGTCGCCCTCCTATCCCGGAACGCCCCTTCGCCGGGGCGACACAAACGCGGACGTGGCGCTCATCCAGTTTATCCTGAATCGCATCTCTCAGAACTACCCCGCCATCCCGAAGCTCACCGTCGACGGCGTGTTTGGAGCAGATACCGAAGCTTCCGTGCGCGCGTTCCAATCGATTTTCGACCTGACAGCAGACGGCATTGTCGGCCCTGCGACGTGGTACAAGATGCTCCTTCTTTATGTCGCGGTGCAGCGTCTTTCCGAGCTTCAGTCCCTCGGGCAGACCTACACGCGCTATAACTGGGAGCTGCCGGAGCCTCTTTCCATTGGCTCGACCGGAAGCCGGGTGACGTTTTTGCAGTATGTGCTCTCCGTGCTCGCGCAGTTCATTCCGTCCATCCCGGAGGCGAACATCACGGGCACATACTCGGAAAACACGGAGGAAGCTGTCCGCGCGTTTCAGAGCTATGCAGGTCTTCCCGCGACGGGCACCATTGATGACGCGACCTGGAACGCCCTTTACGCGCAGTATTCCGCCATCCGAAGTGAAGTCCTATCGAGCGGTGAGCTGTTTCCCATCACAGAGTTAGATGTGCCAGAGGCTGTGCCTGTTTTTGCAAATGCACAGGCTCCCGCCCCGTCCATCTTCCCGCAGCCTCCCACAGGCGATGCGGCGCAGCGCTATACGGACACCTCGCGCTTTCTGCAATATCCCGCCGGAGGCTTTGCCGTCGGTCAGCAAGATGAGGAGGGCTCTTTATGACGCTTCCGGAAGACTACATAAACCGTCCCGTGCGCAGCCTGCAAACGATGCTGCAAGTCTTATCGAACGTTTTTCCCGCACTTTTAAACGTCAACCCCGACGGAATTTACGGCGAAGCTACCCAAAAAGCCGTCCGCGCATTTCAGCGCTTTTCGGGTCTTCCCGAGACGGGGATCGCCGAGCAGGAAACCTGGAACTCGCTTGCAAGCTGCTATCTTCGCCACGCGCCGAGCGTCCTGCCGCCGGAGCCCTTGCGCATTGTTTTGCAGCCCGGGCAGGAAATTGCCCCCGGCGAACAGAATCTGCACCTTTTTATCATACAGGCCATGATGGCCGCGCTCGCTGGGCACTTCTCCAATGCCAATCCCCCGGAGGTCACGGGCGTTTTCGACGCGGCAACCAAAAAAGCAGTTCTGGAATTGCAGGCGCTCTTTGGTCACGCGCAGACCGGCGTGATCGAACGCCGCTTCTGGGCGTATCTTGCGAGGCTCTACACCCTCTCCATCGGCGACGGCACGACTTCTGCCTCTTCCGATGCAGCGTTCGCTTCTAACAGATATCTGCTGTGAAGCATTCGGGTTCGTGGGCAGCGCCCCCTACTGAAGGTGCGCGGAAATTTCGCTGGGACGGCTTATGGCCGGAGCTTCTGCCAGTCTTTGCGCAGGAAGAGGAACGTGATGAGCATATCGAGCGCGTATAAAATGGCGCGCAGGCTGCCGCCGAAGAGGAGGCTTGCAATGCACAGAAGCGCGCACGCGCCCGCGGCAATATAAAAAGCAATCCGGCGCTTCGAGATCAAAAACCATACAAGTCCCGCGAGCTTCCCGGCAAACAGAACCGGCACGGCAACATAGAACGCATAATACGTCTCAACGCTCTCGAGCATCACGTCCAGAAGCTTCAGCATATCGGAAAACTCGGGAAAGGTCTCCAGCACCTCCACAAAGTACGACTGCGCGTGATAGACCAGCAGCACGCAGCCAAAGGCGACGACGAGATAGGCCGTAAACACGGCGCACACGATCAGCCAGAAGCACAAAGCCCCGTTCAGGTGCGGCTTTCCCGCCGCATCCAGCCAGACACGCTCGCGCCGGCTCTCCTGCGCGGGCGTTTCATACGCGCCGGGATAGGCGGCGGAGCGGGGTGGAACGTTCTCGGGCTCCGGAATCTGCTGCGCGGGCTTGGTGTAGCGCCTGACGAGCGCGCCGCACTCGGGGCAGATGAGCACGTTGTCGTCTACCTCTTTGCCGCAGTTATAACATTTCTGCATGAAGCATACTCCTTATATAATATACTGAAATATCCTGCCAGTATTGTACCTGCGTTTGTGCGGAAAGTCAAATGCGCGGAAACCGGCGCGCGGAAAGCGCACTTTTTGCAAGGTATCAAGCAGTTTTTTGCATTTACATGGCGGGAAATTTCGATATAATAGGGTGCAAATAAACTGGGGAGGGGCGAAGACGATGCGTTTTACGAAAATGAACGGCGCGGGCAACGACTTTATCATTGTGGAAAACCTGCGCGGCGAGTTGGACGAACAGAAGCTCTCCAAGCTTGCGCGAACGCTCTGCGACCGGCGTATGTCCATCGGAGCAGACGGCCTGATGGCGGTCGTTCCGGCAAAGGGGACTGCCGATTATGGCATGCTGTTTTTCAACTGCGACGGTTCGCTTGGCGAAATGTGCGGCAACGGCGCGCGCTGCATCTGCCGCTACGGCTATGAGCATCAGCTCGCCGGAGAAACGCAGACGATCGAAACGACGGCGGGACTTGTCACCGGCGAACGCATCGATGCGCAAAACTACCGCATCCGCCTGCCGCAGCCGCAGAATTTGCAGTATCTGGCGCTGGATGTGGACGGGCAAAAGGTCGGCTGCATGTACCTCGAGCTCGGAAACCCCGGCATTCCGCACGCAGTGGTGCAGTACCCCGGACTTCGCGAGGCGGACGAACGGGAGCTGTTCGAGCTTGGACGGAAGCTTCGCTACCATCCGGCTTTCCCGAAGGGCGCGAATGTGAATTTCCTCGAAAAACTCGGTGAGAACCGGTTTTATGAAAGAACGTGGGAACGCGGCGTGGAGGACTTTACCTACGCCTGCGGCACGGGGACGGGCGCATCGGTCTATGCACTGGCGGAAAAGCGCCGGTGCGGCGATCATGTGCAGGTCGAAATGAAAGGGGGGCTTCTCATCGTGGACATTGTCCGCGAGGGTAAGAAATGCACAGACCTCCTGCTCACAGGGCCTGCGAGCCTCGTTTGCGCGGGAGAGGTTTTTGAGGAAGCAATACCGCAAGAAGCAGCCTTTGGCTGTGTATAACAAGAAAAGGAGAAAGTATTTATGAACAAGAAGTCTGTTGCCCAGAACTATACGTTCCTTGGCATCATGCTCGGCGCCATGATTCTCGGCGCGCTGTTTGGCTGGCTTGCCCCGTCGGCAGCTGTGGCCATCAAGCCGCTCGGCACGGTGTTTATCAACATGATGTTCTGCATCGTTGTGCCGCTGGTCTTTGCGTCGATCTCCGGCGCGGTCGCCAATATGAAAAGCCGCAAGCGCGCGGGCAAGATCATGGGTACGACGATTGCAACGTTCGTCGTGACCGGCGCGATCGCTGCGGTCATCATGTTCCTGCTCGTTCAGCTGTTCCCGCCGGTGCTCACGCCGTGGACGGAGCTTCAGGCCGAGGAAATGGGCGAGTACGCGACCATCAGCGACATGATCGTCAATTTCTTCACAACCTCTGACTTCGTGGGCCTGCTCAGCCGTCGTGCGATGCTGCCGCTGATCGTGTTCTCGATCCTCTTTGGCTTTGCCGTCAACCTCAACGGCGGCAGCGAGACGCTGGTCGCAAAGTTCCTGGAAGACCTGACGAACGTCATGCTGAAGTTTGTCAAGATCGTGACCTACTACGCACCCATCGCGTTCTTTGCGATTTTTGCAGACCTTGTCGCAAGCTACGGCCCGCAGATCACCGAGTCCTATGGCCGGGCGCTGTTGCTGTACTACCCGCTGTGCGTTGTGTACATCTTTACGGCTTTCCCGCTGTTTGCCTGGTTCGGCGGCGGCAAGGGCGCTGTGAAGGTCATGTTCCAGCACATTGTCAAGCCCGCGGTCGTATCTCTCGGCACGTGCTCGTCCGTTGCGACGATCCCGACCAACATGGAAGAGGCAGAAGCCACCGGCATCTCCAAGGACGTATCCGACATGGTGCTTCCCCTTGGCGCGACGATGCACATGGACGGCTCGTGTTTCTCGTGCGTGCTGAAAATCGCGTTTGTACTCGGCGTGTTCGGGCAGGATATGGGCTTTGAGCGTCTGATCCCGATCGTTCTGGTCGCGGTTCTGTCCTCGGTCGGCATGTCCGGCGTGCCCGGCGGCGGCTACATCGGCGAGTACATCATCTGCTCGATCTTTTTCCCGACGCAGATGGAGGTTGCGTTCCCGATCCTCGTGGCCATCGGCAACCTCGTCGATCCTCCCGCGACCATGATCAACTCCGCGGGCGACTATGTGGTATCCTACATTGTCTCTCGCTTTGTCGATGGCAAGGATTGGCTCCAGAAGCAGCTGGCGGCCAAGAAGGACTGATTGGCCAGATAATAATTGATATAACGGCGGCCGCGTCCAATCTGGATTTTTTTCCGATTGGGCGCGGCTTTTTGCCGGAAAACGACAGAAAACAGATCAATGGAAATGGCCGATGTGGGGTTTTGTGCGGTTCTACAATTCTTTATGCAATTCGACGGGAAAGAACCAAATAAAACCGGCAAAACCAACAAAAATGAATCTACGCCATTTTTGTGATAGATATTCTGGAAAAAACGTGATATACTGCTATTTGGTGAACAATGGCTTTCATGGAATTCTCTTTTTTCAGAACCTTCCATCGAACGGCTAGAATTTAGAAAAGAGGTACTTTTTATGTCTGAACTGAATTTGAGCAAGTATGGCATTACGGGTGCTACCGAGATCGTGCGCAACCCCTCCTACGAAATGCTTTTCGAAGAGGAAACCAAGGCTGGCCTGGTTGGCTACGAAAAGGGTCAGGTCAGCGAGCTGGGCGCCGTCAATGTTATGACCGGCATCTACACCGGCCGCTCCCCCAAAGATAAGTATATCGTTGTCGATGACAACTCCAAGGACACCGTGTGGTGGACCTCCGACGCTTACAAGAACGACAACCATCCGATGACCGAGGAAACCTGGAAGACCGTCAAGGACATCGCCGTCAAGGAGCTGTGCAACAAGCGCCTGTTCGTCGTCGACGCGTTCTGCGGCGCGAATCACGATACCCGCATGGCCATCCGCTTCATCGTCGAGGTCGCATGGCAGGCCCACTTCGTCACCAACATGTTCATCCGCCCGACCGCGGAAGAGCTCGAGAACTTTGAGCCGGACTTCGTCGTCTACAACGCGTCCAAGGCCAAGGTCGAAAACTACAAGGAACTCGGCCTCAACTCCGAGACCTGCGTGGCCTTCAACATCACCTCCCGCGAGCAGGTCATCATCAACACCTGGTACGGCGGCGAGATGAAGAAGGGCATGTTCTCCATGATGAACTACTACCTCCCGCTCAAGGGCATCGCTTCGATGCACTGCTCGGCCAACACCGACATGAACGGCGAGAACACCGCCATCTTCTTCGGCCTTTCCGGCACCGGCAAGACCACGCTTTCCACCGACCCCAAGCGCCTTCTCATCGGCGACGACGAGCACGGCTGGGACGACAACGGCGTGTTTAACTTCGAAGGCGGCTGCTACGCGAAGGTCATCAACCTCGACAAGGACTCCGAGCCCGACATCTACAACGCCATCCGCCGCGACGCGCTGCTCGAGAACGTGACCCTCGACGAAAACGGCAAGATCGACTTCGCCGACAAGTCCGTCACGGAGAACACCCGCGTTTCCTACCCCATTGATCACATCGAGAAGATCGTGCGCCCGGTCTCCGCTGCGCCCGACGCAAAGAACGTCATCTTCCTGTCCGCCGATGCATTCGGCGTTCTGCCTCCCGTCTCCATCCTGACCCCGGAGCAGACCAAGTACTACTTCCTGTCCGGCTTCACCGCGAAGCTGGCCGGCACCGAGCGCGGCATCACCGAGCCCACCCCGACCTTCTCCGCCTGCTTCGGTCAGGCCTTCCTCGAGCTCCATCCGACCAAGTACGCCGAAGAGCTCGTCAAGAAGATGAAAAAGAGCGGCGCGAAGGCGTACCTCGTCAATACCGGCTGGAACGGCACGGGCAAGCGTATCTCCATCAAGGACACCCGCGGCATCATCGACGCCATCCTCTCCGGCGCGATCCTGTCGGCTCCCACCAAGAAGATCCCGCACTTCGACTTTGAGGTTCCCACCGAGCTTCCCGGCGTCGACAGCGCCATCCTCGACCCGCGCGACACCTACGCCGATGCTTCTGAATGGGAGAAGAAGGCGCAGGATCTGGCTTCCCGCTTCGTGAAGAACTTCGTCAAGTACGAAGGCAACGAGGCCGGCAAGGCGCTCGTCGCGGCAGGCCCGAAGGCGTAAGTAAAACCTTCTTTAACGAAAATTTATTTCGGAACCGCGCCAACATCGGTTATACTTGATATGAAGCGCCAGACACGCTGCGGCGCTCGCCGCAGCGTGTTTTTCTGTCAGGGACACTGATGATGGAACATAAACTATGTTGTCAAGCGCCTGTTGCGGGCGTAATAATAATGGAGGATATGACATGAAAAAAGTTCAAATCACTGAAACTGTCCTTCGTGATGCGAATCAGTCCCTGATGGCAACCCGTCTGCCGTACGCCGATTTTGAGGAAATTCTTCCCGAAATGGACAAGGCCGGTTATTATTCGGTCGAGTGCTGGGGCGGCGCGACGTTCGACTCCTGCCTTCGCTATCTCGGCGAGGATCCGTGGGAGCGCCTGCGCAATATCCGCAGACTGATGCCCAACACGAAGCTGCAGATGCTCCTTCGCGGCCAGAATCTGCTGGGCTACAAGCACTATCATGACGACGTTGTGGAAAAGTTCGTCGAGCTGTCCATCAAAAACGGCATCGACATCCTGCGTATCTTTGACGCGCTGAACGACTTCCGCAACATCAAGACCGCTCTGGAAGCCACCAAGAAGTACGGCGGCAAGAACACCGTCGCTTCCGGCTGTATCTCCTACACGCAGAGCCCGGTCCACACCGTGGAAAAGTACGTTGAGATGTGCAAGGAGCTCAAAACCATGGGCTTCGACACCATCTGCCTGAAAGACATGGCGGGCACGATGAGTCCCTATGAGGCAGAGCACCTCATCAAGGGCATCAAGGACGCAGTCGGCGATATGCCGCTCATCCTCCACACCCACTGCACGACCGGTATGGCCTACATGACCGTGACGAAGGCGATCGAGTCCGGCATCGACGTCATTGACTGCGCGACCTCCTGCTTCTCCAACGGCACCTCGCAGCCCTCGACTGAGACGATGTTCTACGCGCTTCAGCAGTACGGCATCAAAACTGGCCTCAACGAGGACGTGATCAACAAGGTCAACGATTTCTTCAAGCCCGTCAAGCAGAAGTACGTCGACTCCGGCCGCATCAATGCCAAGTCCATGGCGACCGACGCGCAGGCGCTGGTTTATAAGGTTCCCGGCGGCATGCTGTCTAACATGATCGCGAACCTCACCGACATGAAGGCGATGGACAAGTTCGAAGCCGCTCTGGCAGAGATTCCCGCCGTCCGTAAGGACCTCGGCTATCCTCCGCTGGTCACCCCGCTGTCCCAGATGGTCGGCAACCAGGCTGTTACCAACGTCCTGCTCGGCCAGCGCTACAAGCAGGTCTCCAAGGAAGTCAAGAACTACTTCAAGGGCGAGTACGGCATTGCGCCCGCTCCCGTTTCCAAGGAGCTCGAGACGCAGATCCTCGGCGAGGGCGGTAAGCCTGTCGACTGCCGGATTGAAGACGCAAAGCGCACCGGCGAGGACTTCAAGAAGGCCAAGGAAGCGCTCGGCGATCTTGCAAGAAGCGAAGAAGATATCATGAGCTACATCTGCTATCCCGATCAGACCATGAAGTTCCTCACCGACCGCAAGGCCAAGGAAGAGAACATCTGCAAGTACTCGATCGTCGAAGCGTAAGAGAGGTGTCAGCTATGTTTCTGGTAAATTCCGCTATGGTTGACCTTCAGATCGGCACGGCTGGATTGGTCGCGCTGCTCGGCTACGCAGTCGTTTTCGTCGGCCTCATCGCGCTGATGGTCGTCATTCTGATCGAAGGCAAAATCGCCGTCTCAAAGAATGAGAAGGCAGAAGCGCCCAAGGCTGCCGCACCCGCTGCCGCTGCTCCCGCGCCGAAGCCCGTTCTGGCTGCCGCCGCACCCGGCACAGCTGGCGAGGTGAAGCTCTTCAATGTCCCGGATAAGGACGCGGCCATGCTGATGGCCATCGTTGCCCACAAACTGAACAAGCCCCTTAACGAGCTGCGCTTCAAATCCATCAAGGAGGTCAAGTGAAAGATGAAGTATAAGATTACGCTCAATGGCAAAACCTATGAGGTTGAGGTCGAAGCCGGTCAGGCCATGCTGGTCGACGAGTACGAAGCCTACGCCCCCGCGCCCGCCGCAGCTCCTGCCGCTGCACCTGCTGCCGCTCCGGCTCCTGCTGCTGCACCCGCACCCGCTGCTGCGCCTGCGCCCGCCGCTGTTGCAGCCGGTGAGGTCGTCGCGTCCCCGATGCCCGGCAACATTCTGAGCGTCAACGTTTCGCAGGGTCAGGCCGTCAAGTCCGGCGACATCCTGGTGATTCTGGAAGCCATGAAGATGGAAAACGAAATCCTCGCCCCGCGCGACGGCACGGTTGCACAGGTCGTGACGAGCAAGGGTGCTGTTGTGGAAACCGGCGCTCCTCTGGTTGTTTTGGCATAAGGAGGAACGAACATGGGTTTTAACGTTCTCGATACGTTGTCGAAGCTGGCAGTGGAATCCGGTTTTGCCGGTTTCTTCGCCGCTGGCGGCTGGCAGAACCTTGTGATGATCGTGGTCGCCTGCGTGCTTCTGTACCTCGGCATCGTCAAGGGCTTCGAGCCGCTGCTGCTGGTCGGCATTGCGTTCGGCTGCCTGCTTGCCAACGTCAGCTATTTCCCGGGTCTTGACGCGATCAACCCCGATCTGAACGCCACCAACGCGCTGTATCATCCGGAGCTGTGGTCGCAGTTCCTGGATTCCAGCAGCGAGTATTATCACAGCTACGGCCACATTCTGTCGAATGCGGGGCTACTTGACATCTTCTACATCGGCGTCAAGGCAGGCCTCTATCCCTCGCTCATCTTCATGGGCGTCGGCGCGATGACGGACTTTGGCCCGCTGATCGCGGACCCGAAGAGCCTGCTGCTCGGCGCTGCTGCGCAGCTCGGCGTTTTCGTCGCGTTCTTCGGCGCCATCTGCCTCGGCTTCACCGGCCCGCAGGCCGCGTCCATCGGCATCATCGGCGGCGCAGACGGCCCGACGGCCATCTTCCTGACGAACAAGCTCGCGCCCGAGCTTCTCGGTGCCATCGCCATTGCGGCCTACTCCTATATGGCGCTGATTCCGCTGATCCAGCCGCCGATTATGAAGCTCCTCACGAGCGAGGAAGACCGCAAGATCAAGATGGTTCAGGCGCGTGTCGTCTCCAAGAGCGAGAAAATCCTCTTCCCGATCATCGTCACCATCTTCGTCATCCTGCTCCTGCCGTCCACGGCGCCGCTGGTTGGCTGCCTGATGCTCGGCAACCTCTTCCGCGAGTGCGGCGTGACGGATCGTCTGTCGGATACCGTGCAGAATGCGCTCATGAACATCGTCACCATCATGCTCTCGACTTCCGTCGGCGCGACCATGGTCGCCTCGAACTTCCTGAAGATCGAGACGCTCAAGATCATCCTGCTCGGCCTGATTGCCTTCGGCATCTCCACGGTCGGCGGCCTGATCGGCGGCAACATCATGTGCAAGCTCTCCGGCAAGAAGGTCAACCCGCTCATCGGCTCGGCCGGCGTTTCCGCTGTCCCGATGGCCGCGCGTGTTTCGCAGATGGTCGGCCAGAAGGCCAACCCCTCGAACTTCCTGCTCATGCACGCCATGGGCCCGAACGTCGCAGGCGTTATCGGCTCGGCGATCGCGGCAGGCTTCCTGCTGGCAGTGTTCGGCTAATTGCATAAGAAAAGAGAACGGTCGGTTCCGGCCGTTCTTTTTTTGCGCGGAAAACCGGACTTTTCTGGTTAAGATGGATACAAAAATTGGAATAGGTGGGGTAAAATCGAACATTTTTCTTTTTGACAGGCGCAGAATAGTCAAAACCGGAAGCCTCTGGAAATTTTGGATGGATATGATATACTAAAACCGGAATATCGTGGAAACAAGAAAACCGAACTTTCACGAAAGAAAACGGAGGAAGCTGGATATGAAGAAACGACTGCTTGCGCTGCTTCTGGCGCTGGTGCTGATGCTCTCGATGCTCCCGACGGCGCTCGCGCTGGATGCGGACGAGCCTGCCGAAACGACAGACGCGGCAGAGACAGAACAGCCCACAGAGGGCAAGACGGAAGAACAGCCGGGAGCGCCGGAGGCACCGGAACAGCTCGGTGAACCGGAGGAAGAGCCGGAAGAAGAGCCGGAACAGGCAGCGGAGCCGGAAGAGGCGGAAAAACCGGCTGCGGAGGAAGCAGAGGTTGCCGCGTTTGCGGCAGATACGTCCGGCGCAGAAGCGTACCTGATGGGTGTAAGGCTTCAGAACGGCTATTACAAGACCATCGCTGCAACCAACTCTAGTCTCAAAATGGATGAGAATACGTACTCCGAGGATGTGCCGACCGGCTGGTACAGGTATCTTCATTATGAAAACGGTACGCTGACTGTGGTCGGTACGGTAGACGCGGCGTACAGCGGAAAAGACGCAGTGCTGCGGGTGGAGTCTGGAACGCTGACGGTCGACGGCGCGGGTGCGCTCAGCCTGAGCGGCACGGACACGACGGCGCTGTATGTGAAGGAAAACAGCACAGCAGACGTTGTCTTTGATTTTACACCGAGCACGTCCGGCCAGCAACTGTCGATTCATAGCAGCGGCGCGGTCGCGGTGTCCGGCGATCTGACCATCGACAACGCAGGAACGATCTGGATTGAGTCCAAGCCGAGCCTTACGCCGAGCGAGGATGATACGAAGCGGCTTTATGATACGATTGACGGTAACGCATATATCAACGCCACCAACGTGAGCATTATGAACACGGCGGGCGGCTCGTGCGTCAACGGCAACATTACGCTTGCGAACGCGAAGCTTATGATCAGTTCCGAACCGATCGGAGACACCGGTGCAATGAGTCCGGTGGCGGCCGTATCGAACTGCAGTCTCGAAATGACAAACAGTTCCTTCTGGGTCAAGGGTTCGAATAGCAGTTGGGACAAGTTTACGATCCTCGACAATGCGTATGAATGGTACGTCGGTAAGTCTGAGCTGGACAACAAAGCATTTATCAGCAGCAAAACGGAAAAATTCACCGCCCAGAAAGCGAACGACCACCCGTTCTTCTGGATTCGGAGCGGCGATAAGATGGAACCATCCGACACACCGGCCGAGCGAAAAGCAGAGCTTACAGCGGCGTATCCCATTGCAGCAAGCGCAGGAAAGCCGGTAACGTTCCACGCGTCGGTGCGACTTACGGGCGAGACGCTGAATGTGCAGGACATCGACGGATACGGATGGATGTTTGACTATTTTGAAGAAGGCGTACAATACTCGCGCTATGGAATCCCGTACCAGACGGATCTGACGGGGTATATCACGCTGGAAACGCCCGTCGGAGGAACATGGACGATCACAGCGGACGGTGACACCTATCAGGACGACACGATCCTGTCGCTTCTGATCAGCGGCACGCCGGAAACGGCCTGCGACGGAGAGCTTCTGCGGCTCACCATCTCCGGAGACATCCTGAAAAGCGGCAAATCGCTTGCCGTGCAGCCAGATGAGGAAGCCTACTGGGATATAGCAGCGCGCGAAGAAGTGGACTATGATAACATTGACAGCGCAGAAGCATTTATAAAGGCCATTGGCGGTGAGGATTATGCGTGGGTGAATAAAGAAGGGGAAGTTGAGCTGAGAAGAGACAGCTATTTGGAGCATGATATCACCATGACGGGAGACTTTACGGTCAATTTGCTGTATTATTCGCTTTGCGGAACTCCTTCTACAGATGATATAACACTGCACTCGAAGCGTGGAGAACAGACATTTATTGGAAAAGAAAAGGATAGAGCACGCAAAATTTATGGAAAGATTGTAGTAGATGGCGGTGACGTGACGCTGCAAAATCTGCATGCATCAGACATCAAAGTGGAAAGCGGCATGTTCTGTGCGAATACGGTAGAGGCAGATAGAGTCTTTGTTCGCGGGGGCATAGCAAAGCTTTCAGATTTGGATCTTATTTATGCACAGATAGAAGAAGGAGAGGCTGTTTTCCAAAACACAAAGTTTGAGAAAATTTACGCGACGAACCTTAGTGTCCGTGGCGGCAAGGCTGTGATAGAAGAAGGTACAGAGCTTCCTTGTCTTGCAATGGTGAACGGAGGCGAGCTGACCATCAACGGCGGTACGTTCTATGGCTATGAGGGCTGCTGGCTTCAGCAGGAGGGCGGCACGGTCAACATTAGCGGCGACGGCCAGTTTGATGGCTCCATGCTGATCACAAAAGGCAAACTCAACATTTGGGGCGGCGTGTTCACGGCGAACAATCCGGGAGACACCTGCTTGTATCAGGGCGCGGGCGATGTGACGATCGAAAACGCCAAATTGAACGCAATCCCGACCGTAAACTCGGAAGGCCTTCCCATGAACCAGAACAGTATCTATATGGACGGCGGCAGTCTGCGGGTCAAAAACGCACAGATCGATGGAACGATGGTGATAAACAACCAATCGGAAGTCGAACTGGAAAGCAGCACCGTGAAAACGGGAACGGCGGTTGCCATCGTCCATAACGGCGGCACGCTGAATATTACGGACTGCGAGGTAAGCGGAAGAAATTTGGCGATGGTAATTGAAGACAAAACCGCCTCTGCGACGCTTACCAGCGGCACGCTGACTGGCGGTGCGTGGGGCGTGTGGACATCGGAGGGCGGCAGCTTCACGATGCTCGATGGTACTGTTCAGGGCAGCCAAAAGGGTATCTGGGTTTCGGAAGCCAGAACAAAGCTTATTGTCAAGGGCGGCAGCGTGATCTCGGACGAAGTGGCGCTCTATGGGGAAAAGGGGAGCAGCATCCAGCTCTCGGGCGGCACGTTTACGGGTGGCGTGCATGCAATGACCGCGGAAAACGGCACGATGAAGGGCTGGCTTGCAAGCGGCTGCGAAATGAGCGGCGATGCTGTCCCGGGCGGCTTTGACCCCAATAAAGCGTCTGCCACAGACGCCGGAACGGTAACGATTGAACCGGAAAGCAACGAAGCGGCAGAGCGCGTGATCGAACTGATCGATGCGATCGGTGAGGTTGAGCCTAACGACGATTGCAAGAACAAGATTGACAATGCGCAGGCGGCCTATGACGCGCTGTCTGCTGCGCAGCAGAAGAAGGTCACGAACTATAAGACGCTTGTCAACGCGCGGGCAACATATGATAAGCTGATGGCAGATCTTACATACGTCGAGCAGGCGAACGAGGTCAACGACCTGATGGCAAAAGTCCCCGAAAACACCGATGAGATCGAAAAAGACGACCTTGCTGCCATCGAGCGGGCAGAAGCGGCCTACAATGCTGTTGCGAAGGACAAAAACGTCAAGAAATATCTCGACAACAATCTTGTCAAGCACCTCAAGTCTGCACGCAAAGCTTACGACAAGAGCGTCAAGAGCGCGCAAAAGGTGCAGGCCATGATCGAAAAGCTTCCGGACGACGCGGGCAAACTCGACGTTTCCAAGGATCGCAAGAGCGTAGAGAAGGCGAATGCTGCGCTGGATAAGCTGACCAGAGCGCAGCGGACGTTCCTGGAAGCAGGCACCGAGGATAAGCTTGCCGCCTGCACGGCGCAGATGACGATCCTGACAAGCTGCGAGAAGGTCATCAAGGACGCACAAACAGCCATCAAGAAGCTCCCCGCCTGGAATAAGATCAAGGCCACGGACGAAAGCAAGGTCAAGGCGGCCGAGGACGCTATGGCAGAGCTGGAGAATACCGCCCAAGAGATGGGCATCCAACTCACCGTCGGCGAGGGAAATGAGGAGAAGTATTCCGCGTCCACCCGCGCTTACTACGACTTCAAGGACGCGGCCGAAGACTACCGCAAGGCGCATCTTGCCCCGCTTGCAGACTGCGAGGCGGACAGCGAACACGAGCAGGCCATTGCAGAAGCGTGCGCGGCCTACAAGAACCTCGGCTCTGATTTCCCGGAGGCGAACGTCACCAAGAACGTCCAGAGCTTTATCACAAAGGCCGAACAGGCGATGCTCAAGAATCTGGAAAAGCTTTTGAACAAGAACAAAAAAGCAGCGCTGAAGGTCACCAAGCTGATTGAAAAGCTTCCAGACCCCAATGCGAGCTTCACGGCGAAGGACGTTAAGGCCATCGACGCAGCATGGAAGGCGTATGAAAAGCTGGGCAGCGACGCGGTAAAGAGCTTTGTCGAAAACGTCGAGACGCTCACCGAGCTTTACTACCAGCTGCATCCCGATCTGCGCCCCAGGGTCTGGAGCGTCATCGACAGTGCTTACATCTTGTATGAGGAGGGCGATGCTGTTCTGAACGCGTGGGTTGTTGACTTCGACGCGAAGGCCACTGAAAGCACCGTCAAGAAGCTCTGGAGCACGGATCTGAACGAGTACTACGACGACACTGACATCTCCATCGATGCCTCTCTCGACGCTGCTGCGGCGAAGAACTTCGCATATGAACTGGCTACGGCTCTGAAGAATCTGCCCAACAGCGAATACTCGAAGGATTTCAATTCGCTCTATGATCACCTCTTCAAGATCACGACTGATAGGGACGGCGTTCTCTCCATCAAGGTCGGCAGATACTCCAACGGCGCAGCTCTGAATTGGGCGTTCGGCATCCATCCGTATCAGCTGGCTCAAGCGAAGGCCGAAGGCAAGACTGTCAACCTGGACGACTACACCATCAAGGTTGTCAACGGCAAGCCGTATCTCGAGATCACGGATGACGGCCAGTACAGCAATGCTTCCATCACCCCGGACGAGAACGACAAGGACATCGCCCTGAGCTCCGAAACCAAATTCCTTGTCCACAACATGGACGGCACGTACTGCGTATACACCGGCTACAAAAATGTTTCGTCTCTGATTGCCCACTATGCTGAGGTCGTCTTCGATGCGGATTACACCAACGAGCTGGTTGCTGAGCTTGTCTACCTGACGGTCTGAACAACGACGCTTACGTCACCGACAACAAGGCTGTTGCCTGCATTGCTCTGAACGGCGGCGAGCAGATCACTGAGATATACATCATCCTCGCGAAAAACGACGGAGCAAACGCAAAACGGCGCCCCGGGACGATCCGTTCCGGGGTGCTTTGCAATTGACTTTTTCCGGTATTCCGGTATAATAAAAACAGAAAAAGTTCATACGCTGCATCATGACCTGTGCGCTTGGCTGCGTGCAGGATGAGGGAATCCGGTGCAAATCCGGAGCATGGAAACGTAGCCGTCATTGCATGAGGCTGCCGCGCGCGGAGAAATCCGGTCATTGGGGAAACCCGAGAAGGCTGCGCGGCGGACGTGGGAGCGATCCCGGAAGCATCAGCCGGAAGACCTATGATGATGGAAACGCCGCCCGGCTTGGGCGGTCGGATCTTGCGCAAAAGACGGGCGCGGCAGGTTTTGCCGCGCCCGCTTTATCTCCCTGTTTGTGCTGCGGCGAAAAACGGACATTGGAGGAATCGCAATGAAAAAACGAGTGGTATCGCTGCTGCTGGCTCTGCTACTGGTGTTGGGGCTGGTTCCCGGCGCAGCTGCGATTGAGACAGGCGCCGATTGGGATCCGGACGTGGAAGTTGACCCCGGGATGGGCGTCACGCCAATAGGGATGCCGGAGGGGGAAGGCACGGAGGATGACCCGCTTCGAATCGAAAACGCAGAGCAGCTTGCATGGTTCGCGCAGACGATCTCAGACCCAGAGCAGGGCGCGCAGGAGGTCTGTGCGGCCTTGACGGCAGATATCGATCTGGAGGATGAGCCATGGGAACCAATGGGAAGGGATACCTATGGCTTCAAAGGAACGTTCGATGGGCAAGGCCATAAAATCAAGGGACTGAACGTATCGGGAGCAAAGCTCGCGGGGCTGTTTGCCTGCGTCGACGGCGGCACGGTTAAAAATCTTGTTGTCAGCGGCAAGGTCAGCGGTACAACCTACACCGGCGCAATCGTGGGTTATCTGAAAAACGGCGGTACGATCTTCCGCTGCGGCAATGAAGCTGCCGTCTCCGGCTCGGGGTCTTATACCGGCGGTATTGCAGGCAGCGCAGGCGTATACGATAAGACGAATACCATCGAGCAGTGCTATAACGCGGGCAATGTGACGGGCGGCAGCGACAGCCGCACGGGCGGTATTCTCGGCTACGATATGGGAAAAGCCGCCATCACCGACTGCTATAACACCGGGCTTATTTCGGGCGCAAACTACGCGGGCGGCATCCGTGGGTATCTCAGCACACTGGCGGGCAAGATCACAAACTGCTACAGCGCCGGAACCGTCACCGGAAAAACGACAGGTGCGATCGCACCGAAGGATCTGTATGACGGCGAAAACTGCTATGTGGTCACGGGCGGCAAAATCCTCCCGGACGGCAGCACGGACGCGGTCAGTAAGGCGGAGCTTCTGACGGCTCTGCGCGCCGGGCGAGACGGGATATGGAAACAGGAGCTGACAGAAAACGGCGGCTATCCGGTTCTTGTGTGGCAGAAGGCACAGGCCACGGCGGGGGAGACACTGCTGGCGCAGGATGCGGCGTTTGAGCGCGAGATCATTGAAACGTTTGCCGATGAGCCGATCACGCTCCCTACGGCGAAGCTCAACTGGAAGCCGGTCACAGGCGCAAGCGGCTATGCGATCTCACTGTGGCAGAAGGTGCGTGTCTGGAAAACGCTGACGCAGCAGGAGCAGCAGGCCCTGACAGCGGAGCCGGACGACGAAGTGGACAGCTGGGCGCTGCGTCTTTTGCAGCTGGATCAGAACGCGATCATCGCGCAGTTTTCAGACAGCCAGAAGCAGGAACTGCTTGCGCTGCAAACGGAAATGGACGGGAAGTTCCAGACGCTGAACGATGCGCTCGAGCAGAAGCTGAACGCGCAGTATAAAGACGGCTATACACAAGAGGACGTAGACAACTATGACGCGGCCAATAAGAGGTACAACGCTGCGCTGGCAGATTACGACGCGGCGTATCAGGCGTGCTGCAAGTATATCATTTTGCAGGCGGTAGAAAGCGGACTCTCACTCGGCGACTACTGGAGCGAGCTACAGCTGGCGCAGACCGTAAAGCTTGGCGCGCAGACGAGCTATGACTGCACAGAGGTTTTTGCACAGCTGGAAGATGGTGTCTATTACGCGGCAGTCTGCGCAGTCGAGGAGGACGGGACGTATGTTCTGCCTACGGCGGAGCAGGTAGACCGCGATGTGGTTGGATGGCAGGATCCCTATACGCGCATGAAACCGGTGACGGGACTGCAATGGGACGGCACACTCGCGAAGTGGACGGGCAAGGACAATTTTACGGCCGATCAGGCCTACAAGCTCGAGCTCTACGAGGTCATAAACGGGAAGTATGGGTTTGTCAAAGCCTTTGAGCTGCCGGGCAATGTGACACAGTTAGAACTCAAAGGCGCACTGACAGCGCGAAGAAGCTATGCCTTTGCCGTTATTGCGCTCGTGGACACGGAAACATACGAAAAATACGGTGTGGATGATTCGATCCGTTCACAGATGAGCCCCACATACACCCCGTCCGGTGCGTCGGGCAGCGGCGAGTGGTTCGAGATCAGTTCTGCTGCGCAGTGGATGGAGATCGCAAACACCGAGGACATACCGTCCGACCCGTCTGACCCGAACTCGGCAAGTATGCAGGATATTGTCTGGAGCCGGAACTACCGGCTGACGGCCGACATCGATTTTTCCACACTCTCTGCCAAGGACCAGAACCGGACGAAATCCTTCGGCTCGATCACCTATAACTTCCAGGGCGAATTTGACGGAAACGGACATGAGATCCGCGGCCTGACGCTGTCCAATTCCGACTCCGGTCTGTTTGCATACGTGGGCGGGATGAGCCGGATCCACGATGTGAAGATCGTCAATCCCAACGTCTATTTTTCAAACACGGCGGCAGTTCTCGCGCTCAATAACTACGGCGTGATCGAGGACTGCGCGGTCATCGGCTGCAATATCTCGGCGGACATCAGCGGCGTGATGGGCGGCATTGCAGGACGGAACTACGGTATCATCCGCAGATGCTATGTGCGCGGCGGCCGGTTCGACTCCAATACCACCACCGCCACGGGTCACGGCGGCTTTGTGGGTTCCAACGAAACGGGCGGCCTCATTGAGCGCTGCTGGACGTCCATGGACGTGTACACCCAGAGCGACTACGCGGGCGGCTTTGCCGGCCTGTGCTACGGCGGCACCATCCGCGACTGCTTCGCGCTCGGAAACGTTTCGGCGCGCGGCTACTCCGGCGGCTTTGTCGGAAGATCCGTCTACAGCGGAAATGTCTATGAAAACTGCTATGCGGCGGGCGTGGTCACCTGCTCGGCAGAAGGCGGACACGGCTTCATCGGCGGCAACAAGCCGGACAGCGCATTCCAGTATGACCAGTCTGAGGGTATCCGGAATTGCTATTACAATCAGGCGTCTGACACGGAGACAAGCAACTACGGCGCGACCGGTCTTGCGCTTTCCGGCATGCAGACGGAGGACTTCCGCTCGAAGCTCGGCGCAAGCTGGAGTCAAAACGAAGAAGACAACGGCGGCCTTCCGTATCTGACGGGCGTGGAGATCCCGGTCCCGTTGAAGAAAACGCCGCTGGAGGTCACCATCATCCTGGCAAAGTACAACACGCAGGAATACCGGTATGAGCGCTTCGGCGAGAAAATCGAGGTGGAGATGCTCTCAAACGGCAACACGCGCGTGTGCGATGTGATGGACGAGGCCATGCAGCAGGAAAAGCTCACCTACGGCTATGAAACGACGAATCTCGGCCGGTACGTGAGCACCATCAACGGCCGCGAGCTGCTTGCGCCGAACGGCTGGATGTTTACGATCAACGGCGTGCTTTCCAACCTCGGCGTATCCACAGCGACGCTCAGCGACGGCGACACGCTTTTGTGGTACGAGGGCATGACCCAGAACCATTTCCGTGCGCCGAGGGTAGAGGAGCTGGACGCAGGCTCCGGCGATTGGACGGAAATTTCGTCCGAAAGCGAGCTGCGCGCGCTGGCGGCAAGTCAGGATGCAGAAGCGCTCGCCGCCAATTACCGGCTGACGCAGGATATTGATCTGCAAGGCGCGGAATTTCCCGGCATCGGCAGCGGGAGCGCGCCCTTTACCGGCGTGTTTGACGGCAATGGAAAAACGATCTCCAATCTCACCATCGCGCGCGCGGACGAGGAGAATGTCGGCCTGTTCCGCGTGATTCTGGGCGGCACGATCAAGAATCTGACGCTTAAGGACGCCGCAGTCACGGGCGGTTCGCTTGTGGGCGCAGTTGTGGGCTGGGCGCAGGTATCGCTCAGCAAAGACAGTATGTCCGGCAATGTTGCAGGATTGATCGGCAACGTCCATGTGACAGGCAGCGTCGCAGGCAAAACGGAGACGGGCGGCCTGATCGGCCGGAACGACGGCAAGACAGACCCGGAGACAAGCTTCTCTGTCAAAAATGCCGTCGACCGCTGCTCGTTTGAAGGAACGCTCACAGGCCGGACGATCACTGGCGGCCTTGCAGGACGCAACGAAGGTACGATCACGATGTGCAGCACCGAGGGCAGCGTCGACGCGGGTGAAAGCGGCACGATCGCCGGCGGTCTGGTGGGAGAGAACGACGGCGAGATCTACGATTCGCACGCCGATGTGTGCGTCCATGCACAAAGCTCCGTGGGCGGCTTCATGGGAAGCGGTTCCGGCATCGTCAAGCGCTGCTACAGCCTTGGCGACGTGTCCGGCGGCGGCTATGTCGGCGGCTTTGCAGGCTCGATCCGGTATGTGGACACGGCGCTCAGCGCAGGACGCGTGGAAGCCGACGGCTCGGATGGACAGGGCTATGCCGGCGGCTTTGCGGGATATCTGAGCGGCACAATCGTCGGTGCGCCTGCCTATGTCACGGTCAAGGCGGTCTATGGCTACTGCGGCGATACGTTATCCGCGGCAGGCAGGACCGACTATACGCAGACAGGCGAGAGCCTGCAAGAAGCGATGGCGGCCATGCAGCTTACAACAAAGGAAGCGGTCAAGGAACGGCTCAAGGCGCTCTTTGATGTGGATTACGAAATTCCAGACGACGCGCAGAAGCAGCGCGAGGAAGCGGCGCGGAAGATGCAGGCGCAGATTGAGGCCCTCCCGGAGGCGGATGCACTGACGAAGGAAGACGGCGATGTGGTGGACGCTGCAAAGGCGGCCTTTGATGCGCTGGACGACGAGACAAAGGCGCTTGTCAGTGAAAGCATGAAGACAAAGCTCACGGCCTGCGTCTCGCGCATGGAAGAGCTCCGGAAAGAGCCCGAGCTCCCGGCCGACCCGGTTGAACGCTTTGCAAAGCTGATGGAGGCCGTCCCCGGCAAGAAGGACAAGGTCTGGAACACGGACGGCGCGGCCATCGACGCGGCGCGCGCGTGCTATGATGAGATCAACCTGAAACAGCTCGACAAAACGCAGCAGAAGCAGGTAAAGACGCTCTACGCCCAGCTCACGGCGGCGGAAAAAACCTTCGAGAAGAATCGCAAGGCGGCGGCAAAGGTCGACGCGCAGATCGAAAAGCTCCCGTTTGAGACACCGGCGGATATGACGCTCACGCACGAAAAGACCATCACGGCGGCAAACAAGGCGTACGGCAAGCTGTCCGAAGAGCAGAAGAGCTTTGTCAATCCGGAGAACGTAGCGTATCTGGAAAACGAAGTCCTGCCCCGCCTGAAGGAGCTGCAGGACAACAAGAAGCTGATCCAGGACGCGGAAAAGCTCGTCAAGAAGGTTCCGGCGGCGGCAAAGATCAAGGCTTCCGATGAGGAGAAACTCACGGCGGCACTGGAGAAGGTGCAGGAGCTTCAGGCGCGCAGTCTCCCGATCAATGAAAAGCTGGAGAAAAACCTACAGGAGAGCAAGGCCGCGTTTGACGAGGGCATGCAGAAAAGCGAGGAACTGCGCAATTTAATTTCTCAGCTTGACGAGAACCACATGGACAAGGACATGGCGGTGCTTTATGAGCAGGCGCAGGACATGTTTGACGCGGACAAAAAGCTCTTCCAGCGCTTCACGACGAAGGACGAGCAGAACGCGCTCAAAAACTGCCAGAAGGCGCTCAAGAAGAACCGGTCCGCGGCGCAGAAGGTCGAAAAACAGATCGAAAAGCTCGATCCGGACAACGTCACGACCAAGACGGCGAAGACCGTGCAGAAGGCGTGGGACGCGTACTGGAAGCTGACGGACGCGCAGAGGACGTTTGTCGACAGCCTTCTCTACGAAAAGCTGGAGCAGTGCTATAACAATCTGCCGTAAGTGGAACCAAAAACGCTCGGGAAGCATCGCTTCCCGAGCGTTTTGCGTTGTGCAGAGTATCATTTATGCGTAGGGGCCAATGCCCACATTGGCCCGGCAGAATGTGCCGTTTTTTACGGAAATCTCCGGCGAATTCAAGCTGCCCTTGGGTCGATGTGGGCATCGACCCCTACGCACCGTTTGAAGAATCGCAAAAAGGCAGGTATGTTTTTGTCGGAATTTACTGCCGCGTGTTGCGGAAGAAGAAGGTAACGGTAAAATAAAGCGCGAGATACAGCGCAATCGTCGCGCCGGCCGAGCAGCCGAGATAGTACGCAGTCACAAGGCCGCCAATCGAGCAGAACAGCGCGCCAAGGACGGAAAACAGGTGATACTCCCGCAAATTTCTCGCAATGTTCCTGGACGACGCGGCAGGGAGCACGAGAAGGGAGTTGATGACCATCAGGCCTACCCAGCTCATGGCTAAGGTCACGACGACCGCGATGCAGACCGTGAACAGCGCCTGCGTCTTTTCCGTCGGAATGCCGCGCGAGGAGGCAAGCTGCGGATGCACCGCCGTCAGAAACAGCCGGTTTGCCGCAAATACCCACAGTAGCGCTACGCCCAGCAGGACCAAGGCCAGCCGCCCGATTTCGCCCGGCGTGACGGAGAGAATGTCGCCGATCAGATACTTATTGAATTTTGTAAAGCTGCTGCCGCCGAGCGTCGCGATAAAAATACCGAGCGCGACCGCGGTCGACGAAAACACGCCGATGATCGTATCGGCCGACTGCCGCGAGCGACTGCGCACGAACGAAAACAGCAGCGCAAATAAAACGGCCAGTCCCACCGCCCAGCCGATCGGCTGCACCGCGCCGCAGAGAACACCGACAGCAATGCCGGTAAAGCCCGAGTGGCCGAGCGCGTCAGAGAAAAAGCTCATGCGCCCGGTGACGATCATGGTAGAAAGCAGGCCAAAAAGCGGCGCGAGGATGAGAACGGCCAGCAGCGCGTTCTTCATGAACGTCATATGGAGAAACTCGAGGTGCGTTGCCTCGCACAGTGCGTACCAGATGCTCATTTTGCACCTCCCAGGTGAAACGCCTGCGCAAACTCGTCCGAGTTCAGAACCTCCAGCGGCGTTCCCTTGCAAAGAATCTTCTCGCGCAGGAGCACTACACGGTCAGCGTAGCGCTCGAGCATCGAAAAATCGTGGGTCGTCATGAGAATCGAAAGATCGTAGGTTTTCCGGATTTCGTCCAGCATGTCCATGAGAAGCTCCATGCCCTCCACGTCCACGCCCGAGAGCGGTTCGTCGAGAATCAGCATGTTGGGCATCGGCTCGAGCGCCAGCGCCAGCAGCACACGCTGAAGCTCTCCGCCCGAAAGCGTGCCGACGCGCTTGCCGATGAGGCTCTCCCCGTGCACGCGCGAAAGGCACTCTAAAACCTTCTCCCGCAAAGCCTTTCCGGGGCGAAGGAACGCAGGCCGCTTTGCAATGCAGCAGGTGAAAAGATCAAGAACCGAAATAGGGTCCGCCGGGTCAAAGGCCGGGCTCTGCGGCACGTAGCCGATGCGAAGACGGGTCTGCTTGCCATCCGCGGAATGGAAGGTGATCTTGCCCTCGTATTCCCGCTGGCCGAGAATCGCGCGGATGAGCGTCGATTTTCCCGCGCCGTTGGGCCCAATCAGCGCAACAATCTGCCCACAGTGCATGTGCAGATTGATATCGTCCAGAATGACGTCTGATCCGATTCGGACCGACAGATGTTCAATTTTGAGGCAGCAGGCGTTTTCGCAGCCGCCGGTATTTGCATGCTTGTAAATCATCCGAGCGCTTCCTTTACAATGTCGATGTTCCCGCGCATGGCGGCAAAATAGTCGCCGCTGCTGATGGCCATGTCGAGCGTCCAGACCGAGCAGCCTGTCTCGTTTGCGACGACCTCGGCAGAGCCCGTTTCCCCGTTCGTTTCCGTGAACACGGCGGGAATCCGATCTTCTTTGGCAATGGCGATGATGGACTCCAGCTCCATTGCCGACGGCTCGCTGCCGGACTCGACCTCCATGGCTGCGGCAATGGTCAGGCAAAAGGTGTCTGCAAAGTAGGAAAAGCCGTCGTGGAACGTGACAAGCTCACGGCAGGAAAGATTCGCCAGCGCCTCGTCTCCGTAAGCCTGCAAGTCGGAAAGCTTCTCGTCAAACGCAGCAAGATTTTCGGTGATCCGGTCGGAAAATTCCGGGTACTGCGCGCCGAGCTCTCGGGCGGCCGTGGCGGCTGCCTGCTGAAAGCGCGTGGGATCCAGCCACCAGTGGGGGTCGACGCCCTCGTCGCCGGTGAGCGTAGGGAGCCCGCTTGAGATATCAATGCGCGTCTTGCCGGAGAGCGCGTCCTCCATGAAGTCTTCCAAGCCGAGACCGCTCTCCAAAACCAGCTGCGCGCCCTCGATTTTTTCCATCTGCGCGACCGTCAGTGTGTAGTCGTGCAGGCACGAGACGGGCTCGGAGATGAGAAGCGAAACCGCAAGGCCTGTCCCGTCGGTCAAGGCGTTTGCCAGCTGATAGACGGGCTGGGTCGTGGCGAGAATGTCAGATTTGGTTTGCTCCGGAAGCGCCTGCTTTTTGGAGCAGCCGGAGGCGATCAGGATCAGCAGCGCCGCCAGCAGCAGCGCAAAAATTCGTTTGTTCATAAAAATCCTCAAAGTACGTAAATTCCGAGCGAAACAGCTCTATCTTTTATTATACAAAACCTGTCAAGCCCGCGCGATGGAATAAAGCGCCCGATTCTGCAGATTCTAAGCACATCCAGGAATTTTACAAAGGAGCGATTTGGATGGAATTCATGCAGACTCAAACGTGCCGGAACCTTGCGCGCTCGTTCGCGGGGGAATCGCAGGCACGCCAGCGCTATACGCAGTACGCAGATCAGGCCAGAAAAGAGGGCCTTGCCTATCTTGCCCGGATCTTTGACGAAACCGCCGCCAACGAGCAGATTCACGCGCAGGAGTTTCTGGAGAAGCTGCAAAAATACGGCCGTCAGCCGATCGAGAACATTGACATTTCGGCGGGCTACCCCTATACGCTGGGCGTGACGATGGAGAATTTACTCGAGGCGGCGAAGGGTGAAAATGAAGAGTCGGTGCGCGTCTACCCGGGCTTCGCAAAAACCGCGCGCGAGGAAGGGTACGCCGATATCGCCAGTCTCTGGGAGAATATTGCCCGCATCGAAGCGGTGCACCGGGACGTGTTTTTGGAGAGCTACGAGCAGATGCAGACCGAGCGGCTTTATAAAAAGGAGCGCCCGATCGTCTGGCGCTGCCTCAACTGCGGCTTTGTGATGCTCTCAAAAGAGGCCTTCCGCGTCTGCCCCGTCTGCGGCAAGGACCGGGGCTGGGCGGAAGGCGACATTCAGACGCGGCGGCTCGGCAAAGAGGGCTAGACGGCAATGTACTGACGCTCGGCAAAGCCGTAGAGGCCGTCATAAAAAATGGAGTACCAGTCGTTGTATTCGGCCAGGATCCGGACAGACGCGCCGTTCGGCATCTGTGTGAGCACCGCACCGTCGGTGGAGGGCAGGCCGCGGAGGTTCAGGCTGCTGCCGTTTGTCGCGACTTTCCCGTCCCGGATCTCTCCCGGAATGAGAAACGGAAGACCGAAATACTCCGTCACGCCGATGGACAGCGCCTGCGCAATCGCGTCTAAATTTCCGGTCAGCCAGTTCGCGTCGTCCACATTGTCGTGGTACCCGAGCTCGGCGAGCACAGAGGGCGCTTTCGTCCGGCGAACTTCGCCGATGGCCGTCGTCGGCCTTGCCTGCACGCGGTCGGGAAGCGGATAAATCGGTTTTATGTTGTCGACAAGGATGTTCGCCATCCGGAGCCCGGCCGCGCTCGCGGGATAGTAGTAAAAGTCCACACCGCGCTGCTGGCCCGCGAGCGCTTCGGGGGAGGCGTTGGAGTGAAGCGCAAGATGAAAATCGTAGTCTCCCTGATTGGACAGGCGAATCGCGCCCGCCGCGCCGGCCTCCGGGTCATTTCGAACCGTGTTCACGCCGCTTGCGTGCAAATACGGCTCCATTTGATCGGCCAGCCGGTTCATCCAGAGCTCTTCGTTTCCTTCCGTGATGTAGGGATTAAACTCCTGTGTGGAGGGACTGAGGAATAAAAAGGGCATATGTCTACCGCCTTTCGCAAGCTTTCCGGCGCAGATTCTGCTGCGCCGGTCTTTTATATTATGCGGGATGGGGAAAAGGGGTGACAAAATGCCGGGTACATGGAAGCTTGTTTATATCTCCTTGTTTACATATGGCGCGTTTTGTGATACCATATCGGGAGAAGTTTTCCTGACGGAGGTGAGCGTATGCAATATATCGTTCTGGACATGGAGTGGAACCAGCCGTGGCCGGGATCTCCGAGCGCGAAAAAGGTTCTGCCGAGCCCCATTCGCGGCGAGATTGTCCAGATCGGCGCGGTTCGCATGCCGCGCGACGGCGAGGTTGCCGACGAGTTTCAGACGCTGATCCGTCCGGCCTATTATAAAAAGATGAACCGCAAGGTCGCGAGCCTCACAGGTATCAAGGATTCCGTTCTCAAGGAGCGGGGCAAGCCCTTCCGCGAGGCAATGCAGGCGTTTCACGACTGGTGCGGCGAAGACGCGGCGTTTCTGACGTGGGGCTTCGACGATATTGTAATTTTGAAGGAAAATCTCACGCTCTACGGCATGGACACCGCGTGGGTCGATACCTGGTACAACGCGCAGCTGATTTTCAACGCCCAGACTGACGGCTCGAGCGCGCAGAAGTCGCTGTCGTCTGCGATGCAGATCATGGGCATCGAGCCGACGAGACCTGCGCACGACGCGCTGGGAGACGCGTATCATACGGCGCTCATTTGCAGCCGGCTCAACCTCACGGATGGTATCGCCGCCTATGAAAAGGCTGCGAAGGAGCACGAAAACGGGTTTCACGGCGCGGAGCTTCCGGGCTGCCTGCTTCGCAGCGTGAGCCACGGACACCCGGACAAGCCCCATGCGCTGGCCGCGATGGCAGGAAGCGGGAATATCTGCCCCGTCTGCGGAAAGCGCATGTCCTGCGGCAAGTGGTATCCGCAGCCCGGCAAGCGCTTTATGGCCATGGCTGCGTGCGAAGCGGACGGCGCGTTTCTCGTGCGCGTGCGCCTTGCAGAAGACCCCGACGGAACGCTTCGCGCCAACCGTCTGGTCTACAGCGCGGACAGCGAGGCTGCCGAGAACTACCGCCGCCTGACCGAAAAGCCGACCCACCGCCGCCGGCGCAGATCGGGAAGAGCGCGCGCCAAAAAGGCCGGTGCGGAGCCCAAAGCTTAAATATGATCGCAATTTATCAAACAAACGCGTAGTAGAGTGAACCTCTTAATATTTTATTTTCTCTGCAAGTGAAAACCGTACACAGCAACACATTGCTCCCATATAAAAGTAAATCTTTAAGCGTTTCATCCTAGGGTGTATCTGAAAACTCATGATGTGACCGGCAGCGAGGGATTTTT
>CDZT01015380.1_pt1 | contig 91365 bp, 94 predicted proteins | sample 557531 | NCBI WGS metagenome assembly CDZT01 (sample SAMEA3182066, study PRJEB8094) | gut metagenome | biome: human; feature: gut; material: Stool; isolation source: human stools | place: Canada | collected 2013-03-05
GTGCTTTTGTGGGAACACCTTCTTTGGAATATGCTTTGTGCAGGTCGCGTACTTCTAAAAGTTTTTTTGTATAATCCATACTTAACACCTCTTTTTTGTTCATGTTTTTTTACAATTAAAATTTTACTACACAAAGCACAAATACACCACTTACATTTGATGTAAGGTTCCTTTGCTTGAATTTCACCGCTATTCTTTATGCTGCTTTTCGTCTGTCACCAGACATTCAATCTTCTACAAAATATTCACCATATATCATAGTCGGTTGACCGACCAATAACAACACACTATTTCTTGACAACCTTATACTCATGTTCTACAAGAGTTCTAAATCTATTTGTTTAATCCATAAATGCAAAAAGGACAGCAGTATCAAATTGCTATCCTTGCATTTTATTATGGCTGATAATGTATAAGCGTGGGTTCGTCATATTTGGTGTGGTATCTTTAACTATGGGAAACTCCGTGATCTCACTGACCTTTTTAACTTCAAGAACATCTGGGTGTTCTTTGAGGAGGAACCGATAATACTCATGCAAATCTTCGCCGTCGATTTTAATTTCCGACGAATAATGTTGCCGAACCGTTCTTCCGCTTTCTTTGTACCATCCCTCCGGTACAGCGTAGAACTCGGGATGGTTCTCCCGATCTTCTATGAAAGCCATCAGATCTTCTTTCCTGATTTTGTAGCACCGGGTTTTCTTCCCCGAATAAATGCACGGCAGCTTTCCGCTTTTCAGATAATAGAGCGCTGTTCGTTTGCTGCAATGGCAAAGCAAGCGCACCTGTTCCTTAGCAAGAATATCCGGCACTTTCGACCAATCAATGTCATTGATTTTCATAACATACACCTCTGTCATTTGTTCGGTGGAAGACACCTGTGTATGCTATGCTGTTCTAACATCGTTCTAACATTTCTAACGCGAATTCTAACAAAACTGCCAAAATCGGCTCATTTTTGGCTTTCATTCGAACCCCTTGAAAAATCAAGCTTTTTTCAAGGGTAAATGCCAAAACACCTTGATACAGCTATGGTTTCGGGCGGACAAAACAGCCTGAAAGCGATACGAAAAAACCACAAAAGTCATAATGGTCGAAAAGACTCGAAATGCGGTAGGTCGGCTCAAACCGACGCGAGAGTTCGAATCTCTCCATCTCCGCCACCGAAAAAGCCTGTAATCAAGCCGATTATGGGCTTTTTTCTTATACCTTTTTCTAAGAGTAAGTGATCAAAGCAGACTTTTGTTTTTCTCTCCGCTTTTCGGCTTAGCCCTCCCTCCAACGGCTTCCGAATCCTCCGCCCTCCGGCAGAGCAAGCCCTGTCTCCATCACCTGCGCCGAGGTCATCTTGGACTTGTAATCCAAATGGCTGTAAATATTCGCCGTCGTGCCGATGTCGCTGTGACCCAGCCACTCCTGAATGTGTTTGAGCGGCACGCCGTTGGCCAGCAGCAAGCTGGCACAGCTGTGTCTGAGGTCGTGAAAGCGAATGTGCCGCAGGCCGTTCTGCTCCAGCAGCTTGCTGAAATTGGCGGTAACGCTTCTGGGGTTGAAGATATTGCCCATGGCATCTACAAAAACATAGCCGTCATACTTTTTGCTGTAGCAATTTCCGCATACGCGCCGATTCTCCTTTTGCTGCTCCCTCAGCGCCAGCAGCTTTTCCCGGATATTGCTGACCAGCGGCAGGGAGCGCAGGCTGGATTTCGTCTTGGTGCGGTCGGCGCAGACGATTTCACATTTGCCGTCTATCTTTGCGTTGGTTACAATGTGCTTAATGGTGATGGTGTTCCGCTCAAAGTCGATGGCGTCCCATTTCAGCCCCAGCGCCTCGCTGCGGCGCAGGCCGTAAAAGGCGGTCATCTGAATCAACAGGGAGTACGGATGATCCTTGGACGCTTCCAGCAGCCTCTCTAGCTCCTCCTGCCGGTAATAGTCCGCAATGTACCGCTGCTTCTTGGGGCGCTCCACCTTGTCGGCGGGGTTGAAGGGAATCAGGTCCATTTTGACGGCGTATTTCAGTGCCTTGTGGATATTGGCGTGATAGTGGATCACCGTACCGGGCGACACGGTTTTCAGCTCATGCAGATAAAAGCTCTGAATGTGCTTGGCTTGGATTCCGTCCAGCGTCAGTCCGGTGTTTCGGAAATACGGTGCGATCTTCCCCTTTACCATCTGCGTGTAAGAGGAAAAGGTGGTCTTTTCCACCGAGCTGCGGATAATCTCCAGCCACAGCAGCGCCTCCGTGCCGGGATATCATGCATAAGCACTGCCGCAGCCAGCAGCAGGCGTACGGTAATTTCTTTCATAAGGGTTCTGTCTCCTTTCCTTCGACGCAAAAACGCAGAGCAAACCTGGAATGGAATCAAGTTCGGCTCTGCGTCTGTGCGTCTGGCATGATTGCTCTGTATTCTATTTTTCCACTGTGGGCTGCCACCAGGAAGGTCTGTTTACACTTGGGGCAGAACAGCGGGAAATTTTCCGGTATGGTATCCTCCCGGATCTAGGTGCGGGTTTTGCCCCAGCAGGCCGGGCACAGCACCCAGTGAATCTTTTCACACTCCATGGGACAGCCTCACTCCCCGTGATGCGCCACACTGGCGATCTCCTGCAGCTGGAAGCGGTATTCCTGGCGGACCTCCGGGTATTTTTCCCGGTCTACCCGGCTAAGGAACATCTCCAGCGGGCGGACCCACAGGCCGCCATCCCCGTACAGCTTGCGGTAGATGACACAGGGCACGCCGCTTTCCGAATCGTGCGCCAGGCCCTCCACCAGGTAATAATCGCCCTTAAAGTGGCGGTAAACTCTGCCGATCTGCAATTCCTGCATGGTGTTGTCCTCCTTAATTTGTCAAGCATATTTTTGCGGATATTTGGAATACCGGGCGGGGCTGTGTTGACTTTTTCGATATAAAGCGCTAAAATAGCAGGGAGCAGCAAGCCGGCCGCAAGGCACGGCTTGTTTTATGAAAACGGAGAAAATGAAATGAAACATCAAAAAAGCACACGGAGCTTTGCCAGCCGGTGGGGCTTCATTCTGGCCTCGGTCGGTTCGGCGGTAGGAATGGCCAATGTATGGGGTTTCCCAAACAAACTGGGCAGCAATGGCGGCGGGGCTTTCCTGCTGATCTACCTGCTGTTTGTCTTTATCTTCAGCTATGTCGGCCTCCCGGCGGAATTCGCCATGGGGCGGCGGGCGGCCACCGGCACCCTGGGGGCCTACCGCAATGCCTGGACCACCCGTGGAGAAACAGCCGGGAAGGTGGGCGGTGTGCTGGGCTGGCTGCCGCTGGTGGGCTCCCTGTGCATCGCTATCGGGTATGCCGTTATTGTTACCTATGTGCTGAAAGCGCTGGTGGATTCCCTGACCGGCACCCTGATGACCGCCGATACCGCCGCCTGGTTTGCCTCTTTTTCGGCGCAGCCCTATTCGGTGGTGCCTTATCACATCATCGTAGTGGTGGGCACCCTGCTTACGCTGTTTCTGGGGGCCCACAGCATAGAAAAGACCAATAAGATCATGATGCCGCTGTTTTTCCTCATCTTCCTGGTGCTGGCGGTACGGGTATTTTTCCTGCCCGGCGCCGCGGAGGGATATCGGTTTATGTTTACTCCGCGGTGGGAGGCCCTGACAAACCCCATGATCTGGATCTGGGCCATGGGGCAGGCGTTTTTCTCGCTTTCGGTCACCGGCAGCGGCATGATCGTCTACGGGGCTTACCTCTCTCCGCAGGAGGATGTGGTGGGAGTGGCGCAGCATACCGCCCTGTTTGATACCATCGCTGCGGTGGTGGCCGCGCTGGTCATCATCCCGGCCTGCTTTTCCTACGGGCTGGATGTAGGCGCGGGACCCAGCCTGCTGTTTGTCACGCTGCCCACCATTTTGCAGGATATTCCCCTAGGTCAGCTGTTTGCCGTTATCCTGTATATCGCCATGATTTTTGCCGGGGTCAGCTCGCTGCAAAACATGTTCGAGGCCGTGGCGGAATCGCTCCAGAACCGGTTCCCCCGGCTGAGCCGCACCGCTACCCTCATCATCCTGGCCGTACTGTGCCTTGGCTTCGGCATCGGTATGGAGACCATCTCCCAATGGGGGCCGTGGATGGATCTTGTTTCCATCTATATCATCCCCATCGGCGCTACGCTGGGCGCTGTTTCCTGGTTCTATGTAATGAAAAAGGACGAGCTGCTTTCGGCCATCAATACCGGCAGCGGGAAGACCCGCGGCCGCCTGTGGTATGGCATCGGCCGGTACCTTTATGTTCCGCTGGCTGTTATCCTGTGCTGCGTTGCCCTGTTTATGAAGGTCGCGTTCTGATCCCATAAAATACTGCCTCCCGCCGGAGAGAGCACGCCGGCGGGAGGCAATACTCCGCATGAGCTGCGCCATTTCCTCGTCCTCCTTCACCTGGAAGGGGTGATTTCGAAAGGGTGTGAGGTCAGCCAGCGGGATTGCCTCTACCTTTGGCTTTTTCGCATCGAGCCGTTCCTCCGTGCTCATAAAAAGCTCCTCATACCCGGTCAGCCCCAAATCAATCGATCGGTCGTTCTTCATCGAGTCCTTCCTTTCATCGTATAATCGTCTTTTCCTCTTGGGGCGGCCGCTGATTTCGCAGCGCCTGCTTCTCCCGCGGGGAGAGGTAGGGGTCGTTTTCCACCCACGCATCCAATTCACACGCCAAGAGGTCTTTCAGCCTTGGGTTATCCTCAATCATGTTATAGGCGGTTTGCTTTTGCTTCCGAAGCCGGGAAAGCTCTGCGGTGCAGGCGGCGCAGAATGAAGTTGGTGTCCGCTGCGCCGATGATGCCGGTGGAGCCGCTGACATCGTTAAAGGGATCGTCGCTGTCTTGCAGCTTTCGCAGGTGATGCACCAGCAAAACGGCGATGTTGAAGCCGTCGGCAATGCGCTTGATGGAGGAAATGTCATCGTAGTCGTTGCCGTACATTCCCGCCTTTCCAGCACTGCCCTTGGAGTCCCGCACCTTTTGCAGCGTGTCAATGATGACCAGCTTGGTGGCGGGATGCTCGGTCAGGAAATCCGTGATCTGCTCCTCCAGCCCGCCGCCGATCAGCCCGGAGGTCACGGCAAAATACAGGTTGTCCGGGGCGCTGTCGGTGAGGTTGTAGAGCCGGTCTTTGATGCGGCGCTGGGTGTCCTCAAGGCTCAGATAGAGCACATCGCATTGCAGTGTAGGCAGCCCCCAAACAGAGTTTCCCTGCGCCACTTGCAGCCCCAGCCACAGCATCAGCCAGCTTTTGCCGATCTTGCTGGCACCGCTGATGACATTGACACCCTGCGAAATAAGGCCGTCTACGATGAACATCGTCTTGCTCATCGGCGTGGACAGCAGAGTCTCTGCGTCCACAGTTTTCAGTTTGTTGTCCATAGAATTCTCCTTTGTAGAATGTTAAAAGTGGATTTTGACGGGCGCGGATGGAAACGGCCACCCGCACCCGCTTTTCCCTCAAAAAAGCCCCGGAAATCAAGGCTTTCTCGGCGCTTAATGTTCGACGCTGCGCCGCCGTCTGGCAGAGTCTGCCTTCTGCTTGCGTCGGATGGAGCAGCCGCATTCCGGGCAGTATTTCTGCCGGTTGCTGCTGGGTGGAAAGGGCTTTCCACACCGGTCGCAGAGCCGTGTGCGCTGCCGGTAAATATCGGCGCAGAGTACCTTGTCGGCGGGCAGAACCGCCCGCCGGAAGTACTTGCACAGCAGTGAATAGGAAATCGTCTGCACGCACACGCAGCCTTCGCCATCGTCCAACGGCAGACAGTTGCCACCGTCGTAGTTGGCGCACAGCCGCCGGATTAACCGGTTACAGCGTGCCCTTTGGGCGGGCGTCAGGCGCTTGATCTCATCCAACTTTCTTCACCTCCTTCTCCATCACATAGTTGATAACGCTGATTTTCGGGATCTTCAGCGTCGTGCCGATCTTCACGGCGTGGATGTACCCATAGTCGATCAGCTTGTACGCCAGCTTGCGGCTGATGCCCAGCATCTCCCGAAGCTCTTTAACGGTCACAATGTCCGGGTATTCCGGAAACATCATCTGATAAAGCTCTCTGAGCTCTCCTTTCTTCATAGGTTTGAACCTCCTTTGCCTGTTCTTGACGCCGCATTTCTGCGGTGGTTTTTGCTTGCTGCCGCTCATCCGCATCGTTCCTGCCCCGGAATCTCACCACGGCGTATCGCTTCTTCGGTGCGCTCTCGTCGCAGCAAGTTCCATATCATTCGCTTCCGCACTCGTGCGAAAGCTCATTCGTTTCACTGCTGCTCCTCTTCCCACAAAATCTTCGATTTTGCGGGAGCCCTGAATGATCGGGAAGTCGTGGCGTCACTTGCCGGAAGCATATCCTTTGGAGGCGGCGATTTAATTTTCAAGGTGCACAGGGAGACAGTCCCCTCAATAGGTAGGCAGCGAGAAGGGCTGTTTTTTAACCCCCTCACTAATCAACTGGGAAATTTTTTTCGATTTGTACGAAGAAACTTTGAAAAAATTCTTTGAAATCCTCTCAACTAACCAACTGGGAAATTTTCGGGCAAATAACAAATGGGTTTTCGAAAAAATTTTTGCAGCTTTGGCAAAATGAATTGAATAACTTTAAAACGCCCTTCACTTACTCTCAAAAAAGGGTGGCTTTTAAAGCGGTGTTTTCGATAATTTTTCTTCGGTTTTGAAGATTTCTCCTTGCACTTTCTCTTTGCCGAATTTTTTTCGAATCTTCCCTCTGATTTTCAGATTTTTTTATTGTCAGGTTAAAAAATGAGCGCCTGCCTCTTTGCAGAAGCAGACGCTCATTTCATATATGTGCTATTCCACGCAATTATATGTCTTTCGTGTTGGACATTGCATCTATTTTCTTTTCAAGCTCGTCCATTCTCTTTTCGTAAAGGTATAGTTTAATCCCTCCAACAATTAGCTCTAAAATAGATAATATACTTACACTGCCCAAGATCCAATTTATCAGTCCCGGTAACTCGTCTTCAATTCCAAGAGAATACACTACACCAGCACATAAAAGCAGTTGTATAACAGGGATAACCATCAAAATGATGATGACTATTTGAACTGTTTTATTTAGCTTTGATGTTGAGTCATAAAATGACAATGTTTTTTTGCTTGCCGCCTGTAGCTCTCGTACTTCCCGCTGTAGATCGTGAAGTTGTCCTATTGTACTGATCAAGGTATCGGCGTTTGATGTGCCCACTGTAGTGCTACTGTAAGAAGCGTTAACTCTGGGGCAACTATCGCAATTAGTAACAAATGGAATAGAACCTTGGGTTGCAGTTTCTGTTTTTGCCCTTTGGTATTCTGACATTAAATCATCTCCTTTACAGATTCAGGAGATAGAATGGCAGTTCCTTGAGCAACTACATAAGAAACAGTATCTTCATTGATCTTTTTTCCTTCTTCAGGAACATTATTTATATCGAATTGAAACAGCACTCCCGGTATATTTTCTGTTCCTACAGTAATAGTCGCAGATTCGATCGAACGAATATTATTGTATACGACAGATTTCCGCATATTCTGCCTATTGACCCTCATAGATGCTTCGACAAATTTTGATGTAAATTTCTCAGAAAAATACTTTTCAAATATCGGCTTAACATTATTGCCATTTGGTTCAAACATCGTCAGAATAAATCCCGTTCTTTTTGCTATAATCGTATTTAGGACAGCTTTGTAAAACTTTTGAATGACACTTTTTTGAGAGTTCAAAGATTCTATAGGGGATGCACTGCTTTCAAAAATGAAGTGAACAATCAAATCAATTCGAGATCTTGATACATTAATATTAATCCGACCATCGGAAGACTTTGCCTGCACAACTGGAATGTCTGCAGGAAGATCGGGTGGAAGGTTTAGGATTGTCGGCATATCATCGACTATTCCGCCGAGTTTTTCGTTAACCTCACTGAATAGCAAATCTGGACGACTAATAGATTCTTCGGAAAAGATTCCTAATTGGGCGGATAATAATTTCATAAAAACACCTCGCATTAGTATGTAATTTTATAACACTCTCTTCAGCAATTCCACCGCGCTCTCCTCGCTTGGGTCATTCGTACCCAGTTCACCGCGAAAAGCACGGGCGAGAATGGATTTTTTCATCAGTTCGATCTGGTCAAGGACTATTTCGGCGGCTTCTTTGGTCTGTTGTTCTTTCGATAGCAACTTCTGTATTACAGATACTATCTTTTCCTGCTCAGGGATACTGGGAACATTAAACGAATAGGCTCCAATCTTTTTTGCATTGATATTAGATTGGTTCACTCCATCCGTTTTAACCGAATTACAGTATTTTTTCGCATCTAGAGTGTTCAATGCATACTGGCTGCTCGATCCTCATTATCCCCTTGGTCGACACCTGTACTGATCTCAAGTGCCAGCGTAGATTCGGCATCAGAAAGAATGTGTCAGCATTTTGAAAATACACATCGCAGTTATAGCCCTTCAATTTCCGGCAAGCGGAAAGGACATCAACGGTATTTCTGCCAAGTCGGCTGGAGCTTTTACTACCCCTGTCCGTCTCCGGCAGACGCCCCCGCCTCCATACGCCCTTGGTTAGCCCTCGCTAACCCTTTATATAGCCCATTTCCCGGACATTTCTCATTTTTGTCCTCCTGTCACGCACATTCCTCTTCGTGCAGTAAGTCATTCGGTGAATCGATTCGGTATTCCATTTTTGAAGAAACTGTTAAATTCGGCAAAAATATGCCTGCACAAGAGAAAGTTTTCAACGAAAATTTCGCCAGAATATATTTCTCAAGAATTGCAATCTCTTCCAAATCGTGCTATGATTGGCAAAACCATACTTGCTCGGTATGCAGCAGGGCAGCCGCTTCCGGCACACCGTATGGTCAATTCTAACCGGCTGATGCCGGAGAAAGAGAGAGTGCGCTTATGAAACACGCCAAGCCCATCAAGCGGGCATTGTCCGTGCTGCTGGCTCTGGTTCTGAGCCTGAGTCTGGTCACGCCCACTTGGGCCGCCGCCAAGACGCCTTCCAGCGGTACCGGCAACGGCCTCACCTGGGAAAAGATCGACAACCGTTCCACCGATCTGCGTTTGGATAAGAACAACGCTGAGAAGGTGGCGCAAGACACTCCGGAATATGCAGACACCGACGTAGTCCGTGTCTCCATCGTTCTGAAAGATGCCTCCACGCTGGCGAAGGGTTACTCCAGCGAGGATATCGCTACCAATTCTGCGGCCATGAAGTACCGCCAGAAGCTGGAGACCAAGCAGGAGAAGATGGCTAAGACCATCTCCAAAAAGGCTCTGGGCGGTGAGGCTCTGGACGTGGTCTGGAACCTGACTCTGGCGGCCAACATCATCTCCGCCAATGTGGAATACGGTCAGATCGAAAAGATCGAAAAGATCTCCGGCGTCGAGGCCGTGCTCATTGAGACCCGCTACGAGCCCTGCGTGGTAAAGGACAATGAGACCACCGATCCCAACATGGCTACCTCCGGCAGCATGATCGGCTCCCATGTGGCTTGGGCGGACGGTTATACCGGCGCCGGCTCCAAGGTTGCCATCATCGATACCGGTGCTGACACCGACCATCCCTCTCTGGATCCCGATGCCTTCACCTATGCCGTGAAGGACAGCGGCGCCACGCTGATGACCGCTGCTGATCTGACGGATACCGTTCTGGAGCAGCTGAACGCCTCCAAGAAGATGCCCGGCGTCACCGCCGATCAGCTGTACGTCAACGCCAAGATCCCCTACGGCTTCAACTACGTGGATGACGATCTGGATATCACCCACGCCAACGACAAGCAAGGCGACCATGGCTCCCACGTCACCGGCATTGCCGCCGGCAACCGCTATATCAAGAACGAGGACGGCTCCTTCTCCCCCGCTCTGGATACCGCTCTGACGCAGGGCGTGGCTCCGGATGCTCAGGTGTTCGTTATGAAGGTATTCGGCACCAACGGCGGCGCTCGTGACTCCGACTATATGGTCGCCATCGAGGACGCCATCCTGCTGGGTGCTGATTCCGTGAACCTGTCTCTGGGCAGCAGCAACCCCGGTACCTCCCGCAACTCCTATGCCGCTTATCAGGCCATCATGGAGAACATCACCAATAGCGGCACCGTGGTGTCCATCTCCGCCGGTAACTCCGGCAACTGGTTCGAGAACACTGCCAACCAGTATCCCTATGCCGAGAGCAACAGCTGGACCACCACCGGCTCCCCCGGCTCCTACACCAACTCTCTGGGCGTTGCCTCCGTAGATAACGTGGGCGGCACCGGTGATTACGTGGAAGTGGCCGGCAAGAAGCTCTTCTATACCGACAGCACCAGCGCTCCCATCCAGGCTCTGACGACTCTGGCCGGTGAGCAGCAGTTCGTGTATGTGGACACCGCCGGTAATGCCGAGGATTTTGCCGCCGTAAAGGATATCCTCACCGGTAAGATCGCCATCTGCAACCGTGGCTCCATCGCCTTCACCGATAAGGGCAACAACGCCATCTCCAACGGTGCCATCGCCCTGATCGTGGCCAACAACGAGCCCGGCACCATCAGCATGGTTACCGATGGCTATAACTACACGGCCCCCTATGTCTCCATACTGCAGGCCGACGGCGAGTACATCAAGGCCAGCTCCGAGAAGCACACCACCGATTCCGGTCTTGTGTACTACACCGGCACCATGACCGTGGGTGCTTCCGCCGCTGTCAACCATGCCTCCGCCGACTACTACACCATGAGCAGCTTCTCCAGCTGGGGCGTTCCCGGTTCTCTGGAGATGAAGCCCGAGATCACTGCCCCTGGCGGCAATATCTACTCCCTGAAGGACGGCGGTACCTATCAGAATATGTCCGGCACCTCCATGGCCGCTCCTCAGATCACCGGTATGGCCGCTCTGGTGGCTCAGTACATCCGTGAGAATGATCTCACCGAGCAGACCGGTCTCACCGTCCGTCAGCTGGCTCAGTCCCTGCTGATGTCCACCGCCGAGCCCATGGTGGAGGATTACGGTAAGGACGGCGACGGCTACTATCCCGTGCTGCGTCAGGGTGCCGGTCTGGCCAACGTGGCCAATGCCGTTACCTCCGGCACCTACATCCTGATGGATGAGGGCGCCAACGCCGGCGCTGCCGACGGCAAGGTCAAGGTAGAGCTGGGCGACGATCCCGCCCGCACCGGCAAGTACTCCTTCGGCTTCACCATCCACAATCTGGAGGACGAGGCTGCTTACTTCGACCTGAGCGCCGACTTCTTCACGCAGAGTCTGATGTCCTCCGATGGTGTGAACTTCGAGGACACCTGGACCACTCCCGTGGCCTCCAACGTCAAGTGGACCGTGGACGGCGAATACGCTGCTTTCCTGAACGATACACTGAAAGATTGTGACTTTAACGGCGACGGTAAGGTCGATGCCGATGACGGTCAGGCTCTGCTGGACTATGTCACCGGCGTGCGTGCCGACATCGAGCATAAGGACGCCGCTGACTTCGACAACGACAACGGCATCGACACCTACGATGCTTACCTGTTCTTCAAGGAATTGGGTACTGCTCCCGTGGTGATCCCCGCCGGCGGCAGCCTGCACGTCACCGCCGATGTGACTCTGCTGGGTCTGGATGCCTACGATAAGGCCAGCGACAACACCGGCACCTATGTGGAGGGCTATGTGTTCGCCAACGAGGCCGCCACCGCCGAGGGTGAGCAGGGCGACAGCCACTCCATCCCCGTGTTGGGCTACTACGGCAGCTGGACCGACTCCTCCATGTTCGATATCGGCAGCTATATCGCCTATGCCAACGGTCTGGAGACCCGCGCCCCCTATATGTATGTCTATAATGGTGACAATTCCGTAAACAATCAGGCCCTGACCATCAAGGCCGTGGGCGAAACGAAGGCCTACTACTTCGGCGGCAACCCCTTCGGTCTGGACAACTTCTATGATGCCGCCCGTGATGCCATCAATCCGGAGATCAACAACTTCTACAAGATGACCTTCACCGCCATCCGCAACGCCGCTGCTTCCCGCCTGACCATCACCGACGGCAACGGCAAGGTTCTGTCCTCCAATGATGAACTGGGTGAGCTGGATTCCACCTACTACTACAGCAACGGCGACACTTGGCTTAATGCCATGTACACCCTGAACATGGGCGATACCCCCAACACAGCTGACGGCACCTACCTGAATGTGGACCTGACTCTGGCCCCTGAGTACTACGCCAGCTACGACAAGGACGGCAACGTCACCGTGGATTGGGATGCTCTGTCCGACGGCGCTACCATGCACTATGGCATGGTCGTGGATAAGACGGCTCCCACCGTCTCCAACGTGAATCTGGGTACCGACGCCGAGGGCAACAAGGTCCTGACCTTCACCGCCGGCGACGACCAGTATATGTCCGCCGTGGCCCTGTTGGACTACGACAAGGGCGGCGTCGTCAGCAAAGCGGCCGGTTCTCCCGAGGGCGCTGCCAAGGGTGCCAGCCAGAACTTCACCCTGTCTCTGGGCGATTCTACGGCTACCCATCTGCTGCTGCAGGTGTACGACTACGCCGATAACTACGTCACCTACAAGCTGAACCTGAACCCCGATGAGTTGGCCGGTGATGTCACCGTGAAGCTCAACACCGAGGCTCTGACCCTCTTCAAGGGCAACGTCGCCAAGCTCACCGCCAGCGTGGAGCCCTTCGGCGTACAGCCCGACACTGTGACCTGGTCCTCCGACAACACCGACGTGGCCACCGTCAGCGACAATGGTCTCGTCACCGCTGTGGACAAGGGTACTGCCAACATCACTGCCACCTCCGCGAAGGATCCCTCCGTCAGCGCCACCTGCGTGGTCACAGTCAAGGCGGTGGAGGTCACCCTGAACGGCGCTCTGCATGATGCCAAGGGCAAGGCTGAACTCTTCACCTGGGATCTGGGCAACGATGCCACTTGGACCGCCGGTTCCGAGCTGGAAGCCGGTTCCGTGAGTGCCACTACGCTGGATGATGACAACAACACCCTGCTGCTGTTGGATGGCGACAGCTACAACATGCACGAGGTAGATCTGGCCACCGGCAAGAACCTGCACACTTGGAACGGTATCGACGGCGGCAACGGCAGCAATCTCCCCCTGTTCGATATCGCTCACAGCTACCTGTACTCCGGCGAACAGAACGGCAGCAACATGGTTTGGATCTATGGCTACTATGTATCCACTCTGCAGCATCCCGATGAACTGGATGCCGGCGCTTACAGCTTCCAGCAGACACTGGCCACGCAGGACGCCAACTTCTTCACCGCCATTGCCAACATGGGCTATTATGATGTGAGAGTCGGTAGCACCCTTTGCCCCGCAGATGTGTTTGTCGCACTGGACGATGCCGGCAACATCTGGACGCTGGGATATGTCTACTACAACAATACGGTCGAGCTGTACACTCTGGACGATGTGGAAAAGACCACTCTGCCTGAGCTGAGCTATCCCGGCTTCGACCAGTACGATTCCTCCATGTCCTCTCTGGTCTATGCCGAGGAGGAGAGCGGCGACGTGCTGTATCTGTCCTACTTCAACGGCGAGACCAACGACATCTATCGTCTGGCCTATTCCACCGACGACGACGGCGACACCCATTACTGGGATGCCAGTCTGCTGGGCGACGTGGGCAGCGAGGTGTGGCCTGCCACTCTGTACTCTGCTGTTCCCGCCGCCTCCGGCGAGGCCGGCAACAACGCTGTCACCGTGAAGAGCGCTCTGGGCGATGTGACTCTGGATGCCGCCTCCGCTATGGTGGAGACGCAGGCCAAGGCTCTGACTCCCGCCTCCGTCACCGGCAGCCTGAACACTGCCAACGGTGCGGGTACCGGCGCCGTCAAGCCCGCCGATGCCGAGACCACGACCCCCGTTTCCTCCATCACTGTCTCCGAGGATGAAAAGACCGTCACCGTCACCGTGGTTCCCAAGAACGACGATGTCACCACCAACGGCCTCTTCACCGTGGACTATGACGCCAGCGTCCTGACTCTGGCCGACGTCACCTTCGCCTCTCAGTACTCCTCTCACAAGGATGCCGACGGCAAGGTCACGCTGGGCTATGTGGATGTGGACGGCCTGCAGGCCGGTACCGCTGCGGCGACCCTGACCTTCACCGTCAGCGATCCCACCGCCGTGGATACCTCCACCGCCGTCACCGTCCACCAGACGGAGATCAACGATCAGACTGTGGACGTCACCGAGGATCTCACCGCTGACCTCCATCAGGACACCAAGGTCGTGAACGCCAAGCCCGCCACCTGCACCGAGGACGGCTACACCGGTGATACGGTCTGCGCCGCCTGCGGTAAGGTCCTGGCTAAGGGCGAGGTCATCAAGGCTCTGGGCCACGACTACAAGGATGGCACCTGCACTCGCTGCGGCGATAAGCAGCCCGGCGTCAACACCGGCGACAACAGCACCATGACCATGTGGACCATGTCCGCTGTCATGGCTCTGGCCGGCGCCGCCGTACTGGTCCTGCGCAGCCGCAAGGAGAAGTACGAGGGCTGACCCCTAAGTCTCATCTGCCATAAGATCAGCCCTCCGGCGAAAGCCGGAGGGCTGTCTTTCATGTATCCGCAGTACCATCGCCGGCAGGCGTGTTTGCCTGATTCATCGATGGTACTCCACACACAAAGGCAGTGGGCAAAAGCCCGCTGCCTTTTCTCATTTTTTCAGTTCAAAGCTCCCAGCCCATCAAAACACCGCCACGATGCCGCTGACGTCATCGCCGGGCTTCAGCCGGGGATAGCGGTTGCAGCGGCTGTCCGCCGCCTCCCGCTGCCGCAGCTGCCGATACAGCTCCTGCAAGCACGGCTCCTCCGCTCCCAGCAGAGCCTCCCGCTGGCCGGAAAAGCCGTCGGAGAACAGCACCACTCGGGAGAGTTCTTCCCTCCGGTACACCCGATGAGTGCCGTGCCGTGCCGCCTTCGGGTCGAAGCCTGCGATCCAGTATCCTCCCGGCCGGTTCATCATCCGCCGGTGCCGCAGCAGCATCTCCTGCACCTCCGGCAGCTGCCGTGCCTCGATGACGTCGATACCTCGCTCCCGGTGCAGACGGCACATCTCCGCCACCACAGCGCCGTCCAGACGGCTCACCGCCTCCTGGGACACCAACTCCGGCCCACGCCCGTCCCGGAAGCGCACCCCGGCGGCGCAGTCCCCCAGCACGAATACCTCCACCTGCTCCCCCGTCTCCCGGAGGATCGCCAGCGCCGCCGAGACACCCTCCGTCTCCGGCGGGACGCCGCAGCGCCGCCGCAGGGTCTCAATGCCCGCCGCCACCATGTGGGGCAGATCCTCCCCCTCTGCACCGGCCACGGCGTCCGCCAACAGGCGGACATACTCCCGCACCTCCGGCACACGGGGATCCTTCACCAGCGGTGTGGAGCCGTCCACCACCATGGCGATGTCCTCTCCCAGCCGGATATAGTCCTGATTCTCCACTGCACCGGCACAGCAGAGCTGCTGTGTGATGTTCATGCCTTCTCCTTCCGTTCCGCCAGCAGCGTCCGGACAATGCGCTCCAGATAGTCGCCCCCCGGCTCCGTGGCGTCCACATACTGCATCCCGCCCAAGCTCAGCTCCATGCCCGGCGTCAGCTCCACATCATCCAGATTCACCCGCAGGATAGGCTTGCCGCAGTGCAGGGCATAGTTGATCTCATTGCGGACAAAGCCCGGCTGGATAGACTCATGGGAGGCAAACAGCAGTACCTGCCACGAATCCCGTATCTTCTCTGCGATGAACTCCCGAAAATCGCTGCCGGCCTCGATGCCGTCGTCGTACCACAGCCGGATGCCCCGCTGCATCAGCTGCTCCACTATGGGGTACACCCGATCACTGTTGATGTGGGCATAGCTGACGAAGCAGTAAGGCTCTGCACCCTCATAGGCCTTCGGCCCCCGCCCCGGCACAAAGGTCTTGGGCTTGGGCAAAGACGGCACGGACTTGCGCAGCTTCTCCATTTCCCCTTGGAAGTACTCCCTCTGCTCCTGCAGCAGGATCACCGTCTCGCAGTGGCGATAGTCCAGCAGCCGCAGGGCGTAGTCCTTCCGGGCGGAGCTCTCCGTGGCAACGGCCTTGTTGATAAGGCTGTACGCCTCGGCGTAGCGGCCCCGCTGGGCCACCACACGGGCCTTGGTGCAGTAGAACTTGGCGTAGGCCGGGTCCAGCCGGATGGCATCCTCCACCGCCTGCTCCACGTCGTCGTAGTACTCTCTGCGCACCTGCTCCCGCATCTCTCCCCGGCTCTTTTCGCAGGTGTAGACGAACAGATGGGCAAACAGATGCAGATACCCTGCATTGTCCCGGTGCTGCCGTGCGTCCTCACGGGCCAGCTCCAGCAGCTCCAGCGCATCGAAGAAGGTCTCCGCCTCCAGCTGGAACAAAATCAGCAGATGGTGATAGGAGGGATGTCCCGCAAAGCGTGGATTCTCCTCGAACAGCGCCTGCAGCTGCTGATAGTCCTTCCGATTGCGGTAGATGATGGTCAGGGCATAGAAGGCCCGGTAGGCCAGATCCTCCTCCCCCTCCGTCACCAGCTGCCGCAGCTGCTGCACCAGCTGGGCGTCCATATGCCGGGTGCAGAAGGCGGACAGATCTGCCTCAAACTCCCGTGAGCATTCCTCCTCATGGGCCGTCAGTGCGCTTATCAGCTCCTGCATGGCGCTCCCCCTCTCGCAGCGATCCTTCTCCCCGGATTCTACCACATCCGTCTCCGATTGGCAACCACGCAAAAGCACCGACGGCCCCACAGACCGCCGGTGTTCTCTGTCATTTTACCCCGCCAAACAAATCCCACGGATACACCTGCGGCGGCGGACACGTCACATCCACCGGCTTCCCGGTGACAGGATGCCGGAAGCCCAGATGATACGACCACAGCGCCGCCGTGCAGCCGGGAGCCTTGCTGCCGTAACGGATATCCCCCAGCAGCGGCAGCCCACGAGAGGCAAACTGCACCCGGATCTGATGGGTGCGCCCCGTATAGAGCTGCACCCGCACCAGCGACAGCTCCTCCGTGCGCCCCACCTCCTCATAGGAGAGCCGGGCCTCCCGGACGCCCTTACGCATCCGCTTCACCACATAGCTCTTGTTGTGGGAGGCGTCCCGGAACAGGAGATCCGTCAGCGTGGCGGCCGGCTCCCGGGGATGCCCCCGCAGCACCGCCAGATACTCCTTGGTGATCTCATGAGCGGCTATGGCCGCCGTCAGCCTGCCCGTGACCTCCCGTCGCCGGGACAATACCATCACTCCTCCCACGATCTTGTCCAGCCGATGCACCGTGGCGATATAGTCGGGCTTTCCCGCCTGCCGGTAGTGCTCCGCCAGCATCCGTGGCAGGGATCGCCCGCTCTCGCTGTCCTCCGACAGCACCCCCACCGGCTTCACGCACACCACCAGATAGGGATCCTCATAGAGGATCCGCAGCTCCTCCGCCATACCATACACCTCCGCTCATAAAAAGCGGGTCTGCCCTTAGGGCAGACCCGCCCGTCTATCGTTTTTCAGCGTCCTCTTCTGCCGCCCCGGTAGGAGCTGCTCCGATACCGTCTGCCGCTGCGGCTGCCGTAGCGCCGGTTGCGGCGGAACACCTTCGCCCAAAGCACCAGCAGGATCACCAGCAGCACCAGTACCACCAGCGCCACCTTCACAATGGTGCGGGAGAGGAACTCCTCCACCGCCGCCTTGGCCACCAAAAACCGGGAGGCGCTGACGTCCGCCTGCGCCAGCAGCGGCACCGTGACGCACACCTGCCCGTTGTAGGAGATGGTCAGGGTCCCCATCTCCTGCCCCCGGGTGATGGGAGCATCCGCCACCTCATTTTTCAGCGTCACCGTCTGCTCCAGCTGATCCTTCGTCACGTCGGAGGGCAGGAACGCCTCGGCGTTCTCCGCCGGATAGAGCATCACGCAGTCCGTCTCCTTGGACAGGGCCACCGGCTGGCGGAACACGTCCTCCGTGGAGACCACCAGCTGCTTGCTGAAGTTGTTGTAGCCGTAGTCATAGAGCCGTGCGCTCTCGGAAAAGCTCTCGATATGAGTCCCCTCGCCCTCGGCGCCCAGCACCACCGCCACCAGCCGCTTGCCGTCCCGCAGGCAGCTGGACACCAGACAGTACCCCGCCTCCGGCGTGGAGCCGGTCTTGCCGCAGTCCACCCCGTCATAGAGATAATCCAGAATACGCCAGTTGGAGAGCAGCGAGTTGGTGGTGTGCAGCTCCCGTGCCTCGGACTTGTTGGTGGCCGGCACCTCATAGGCCACGGAGCCGGTGATGGTCATGAAGGTCTCATGCTTCATGGCCTCCCGGAAGAACAGATAGATATCGTAGGCGGTGGTATAGTGGTTCACATCGTGCAGGCCGTTGGTGTTGGCAAAGTGGGTGCCGGTGCAGCCCAGCTCCTGCGCCCGCTGGTTCATCAGCTCCACAAAGGCCTCACGGGAGCCGGATACCGTCTCCGCCAGAATGTCCGCCGCCTCGTTGGCGGACACCAGCAGCAGGCAGTACAGCAGCTGTTCCACCGTCAGCACCTCGCCCTCCTCGATGCCGGCGGAGCTGCCCTCCGGGTCCTGATCGTTCACCACCGCCGATGCGGTGATGGGCTGGTCCAGAGACAGCTTCCCGGCGTCCACGGCCTCCAGCGTCAGCAGGGCCGTCATCACCTTGGTGATGCTGGCGGGGTATTCCCTCTCCTGCTCATTCTGCCCAAAGATGATCCGCCCCTCATCGGCGTCCACCAGTACGGCCGCCTTGGCCTTGATCTCCAGCGCAGGCATGGCGTAGGCCTGCGGGGTCAGCATCAGACTGACCATCAGCACGGTCAGCAAAAAAACAGATAGAATACGGCGAATTTTCATAGTAATTTTTCTCCATCTATGCTATAATGAGTCTATCTACCATCCGTAAGCAGGAGCCGGCCCTCATGCTCTCCGCCGGTATCAGCGGCCGTCAGCGGGGCAGCCCCCCCTCCCGGCCGCAGGGTCGCTTTCCTTTTATTATAACAAAAATCGACCGGGAGTCAACTGCGGAAAAATGGGAAAGATCACAAAAACAGAAAAATATCTGCTGCTTCTGACGGCCATCTTCCTTCTGTGTCTGGCGCTGCTGTATTTCACCGACCACCGCAGCGCCGGCGGCGGGGACTACACCGTCACGCCCCAGTATACAGCGCAGGAGCCGGAGGCTCCCGATCCTCCCGCCGTCCCCGGCAAGGTGAACATCAACACCGCCGACGCCGCCCAACTGGAAGCGCTGGACGGCATCGGGCCCACACTGGCCCAGCGCATCGTGGCCTATCGGGAGGAGCACGGCCCCTTTGCCGATATCGAGTCCATCATGGACGTCAACGGCATCGGCGAGGGCATTTTTGAAACCATCCGGCAGCAGATCACCGTGGAGGACGATACATGAAAATACTGGTAGTAGACGACGAAAAGCTCTTGGTCAAGGGCATCAAATTCAATCTGGAGAACGAGGGCTATCAGGTCCTCACCGCCTACGACGGCGCAACCGCCGTGGAGCTGGCCCGTCAGGAGACGCTGGATCTCATCATTCTGGACCTGATGATGCCCGGCCTCTCCGGCAGCGAGGCCTGCATGAAGATACGGGAATTTTCCGACGTTCCCATCATCATGCTCACCGCCCGCAGCGAGGACGCCGACAAGATCATGGGCTTTGCCTGCGGGGCCGACGACTATGTCACCAAGCCCTTCAACATTCTGGAGCTGAAGGCCCGCATCCGGGCGCTGCTGCGGCGCTCCTCCGGCCAGAGCCGTCCGGCATCCCAGCCGGATCCGGAGCTGCTGACGGTGGGTGACCTGACGCTGGACACCCGCCAGCGGGTGGCCATCCGGGACGGCAAGGCCATCGACCTCACCGCCAAGGAGTACGATCTGGTGGAGCTGCTGATGAAAAATCCCCGGCGGGTATACAGCCGGGAGAGCCTGATGGATCTGGTGTGGGGCTACTCCTACGCCGGGGACTATCGCACGGTGGATGTCCACATCCGCCGCCTGCGGGAGAAGCTGGAGCGTGTTCCGGCGGAGCCCGCCTATATCATCACCAAGTGGGGAGTGGGTTACTATTTTGCCGGGGAAGATCAGCCTACAATTTAAGTTCGGCCTGAGCTATATTCTGGTAATTCTGGCGGTGCTGCTGCTGCTGAATACCTACCCCCTTCTGGTGTCCCAGAATCTGGTATTCCGCACCAAGCAAACCGCCATGGTCGGCAGCGTCAAGATCGCCGAGGCGGCCCTGTCAGGTCTGGCCGACCTGACGGAGGACAACGTGGCCCAGGCTATGTCCGCCGTGGAGGAGACCGGCGTCTCCCGTGTGCTGGTCACGGACACCGCCGGGCGCATCCTCTATGACACCCGTGAGGGGGACAACGCCCGTGGACTCTACGCCTTTTATACGGAGATCGCACAGGCCCTGCGGGGCAACGACACCTTTTACTGCCGCTACGACGGCGAGGCATTCCTGAGCCGGGGCGCCTCCCCGGTGGTGTACCACAACCAGATCGTGGGAGCGGTCTACGCCTACGAGTACGACACCGTACAGGCGGAGCTGCTGCGGAGCTTCCAGACCAATATCATGCGCATCTCTCTTCTGGTGGCCCTGTTCGTGCTGTTCCTCAGCGCTCTGCTCTCCCGGATGTTCACCCGCCGCATCAGCGACCTGCTGCAGGCCATCCGTCAGGTGCGGGAAGGGGCTTACAGTCACCGGGCCAAGGTGACTGGCTCCGACGAGATCGCCCAGCTGGCAGCGGAGTTCAACAGTCTCACCGACCGTCTCCAGCGCACGGAGAGCGCCCGCCGCCAGTTTGTCTCCGATGCCAGCCACGAGCTGAAAACGCCGCTGGCGGGTATCCGCCTGCTGACGGACTCCATTCTTCAGACCGACGACATGAACGCCGAGACCACACGGGAATTTGTGGCGGACATCGGCGAGGAGGCTCAGCGTCTGACCCGCATCACCGAGGATCTGCTGCGCCTGACCCGGCTGGACAGCGGAGCAGCCGCCGAGCCTGCGCCGGTGGCGGTGGCCCCGGTGCTGCGCCGGGTGGTACGGATGCTGGCGGTGGTGGCACGGGAGCAGGAAACCACTCTCTCCTACGAGGCGGACGAGTCCGCCGTGGTGCTGGCCACCGAGGACGATCTGCACCAAATTCTATATAACCTTATGGAAAACGGCATCAAATATTCCGGCCACATGGGCTTTGTCCACACCGCTCTGACGGTGGAGGACGGGGACGTGGTGATCCGGGTGGAGGACAACGGCGTCGGGATCTCCGACGAGGATATGCCCCACATTTTCGAGCGCTTTTACCGGGTGGACAAGGCCCGCTCCCGTGAGGTGGGCGGCACCGGTCTGGGCCTGAGCATCGTCAGCGATACGGTGCGCCGCCGGGGCGGCACGGTGTCCGTGGCCCACCGCCCCGCAGGACAGGGTACCCTCTTCACCGTCCGTCTGCCCCAGGTCACAGAGGAAGGAGGGAGCACATGAAGCGGCTTCTCGCAGCTCTGCTGACATTTTTTGCGCTGCTGGCCCTCACCGGCTGCGGCGGCTCCTCCTCTGACGGTCCTCACCTACTGCTGTATTATCCCGCCCCCTCCGGCGGCTCCCCCGGCGGCGATGCCATCGTCAGCCGCAGTGTCGATTGGGCCGCCAACAGCACTCTCCCTGCCGAGCAGCAGGTGCGCCGGGTGGTATCCCTTCTGCTGGAGGACAGCGCCGACGGCAGTCTGGAAAGTCCCATCCCTGCCAGCACCCGGCTACTGGCTTGTCAGGTCTCCGCCGGCGCTGCGTGGGTGGATTTCTCCGCCGCCTACGGCCAGCTGTCCGGCATGGAGCTCACCATTGCCGACTACTGCGTAACTCTGTCCCTGTCCCAGATCGTGGGCATCTACTCCGTCCGCATCACCGTCAACGGCACGGAGCTTATCTACCGGGACAGCAATATCTTTCTGGCCGGGGACGTGCTGATGACCAGTCAGGATGACGTGGTGCAGAACCTCTCCCTGCGGCTCTACTTCCCGGATCGGGAGACTGGAGAGCTGACGGCGGAGGAGCGCCTGCTGACGGTCTACGAGGGCGAAAGTCAGGCGGAGGTGATCCTGTCGGCCCTGAAGGCCGGGCCGGAGAGTGAGAGCCTGTCTCCCCTGCTGCCCACCGGCTTTGCGGTGCTGACGGTACGCACCGAGGGCGGCATCTGCTACCTGAACCTCCCCAAGGGGGATCAGTACCTGATGCCGGAGGACGAGACGGAGCAGCAGCGCATGGTGCAGGGCTTGGTGAATTCCCTGTGCTCTGCCCGTGGTGTCCGGCAGATACAGCTTCTGCTGGACGGCGAGGTAGCCTCCTCCTTGGGCAGCGTGGAGATCAGCCAGCCCTTCTCCCCCATCCGATAGATCCTTCACCCGGAATCTCACATTTTCAACCGTAAGGAGAACATCATGTCTGCTGCTAACGGCACACAGCGGGATATTGGCCTGGATCTGACCAGGATCCTGGCCTTTCTGGCCGTCCCGTCTGTCCATTTCTTTCTGAATTCCACCTACTATGACACGGCCATCGTCGGCCCCCGCATGGCGCTGATGACCGTCATGCGTACCGCCTTTATGGTCTGCGTCCCCCTGTATATGCTGCTCTCCGGCTACCTCTCTGCGGAAAAGCACATCCCTCTGACCCGCCCCGGTCTGCTGGGGTATTACAAAAAGCTTCTCCCCATTTTCCTCACCTACGCCCTCTCCACCGGGGTCATCCTGCTGTATCGGGTGCTATGGCTGGGAGAGGAGCAGACCATCCGCAGCGCCGTGAAGAATCTGCTGAGCTTCCAGCAGTATTCGTGGTACATGAATATGTACTTCGGGCTGCTGCTTCTGACGCCGTTTCTCAACGCCCTGTGGCAGAGTCTCGCCACCCCCGCCGCCCGGCGGGCCCTGCTGGCGGTGCTGTTGGTACTGACCGTGCTGCCCGGTATGGTCAATATCTACAATCTGCATAGTGCCGAGACCCTGCTGCATCCGTGGCTCAGCACCTCCTATGACCAGCTGGTGCCGGACTGGTGGCAGCGGCTCTATCCCATCACCTATTACTTTTTAGGAGGCTATCTCCGGGCCCATGTGGACATCAAGCGCCTGCGGACCGGGCGGCTGGCGGCCCTTCTGCTGCTGGCAGTGCTGTGCTTCGGCGGCTACAACGTCTGGCGCAATCAGGGCATCCCCTTCGTCTGGGGCAGCTGGTGCGACTGGGGGAGCCTGCAAAACGTGGTGGACACGGTTCTGGTATTTCTTCTGCTGAACTCCATCCGATATTCCACCCCCCCTACTTCCATTACACGCTTTACCGGCTATCTCTCCAAGCTGACCCTCGGTGCTTATCTGGTGTCGTGGATACCGGACAACTACCTGTACACCATGCTGAAATCTGCCGTCCCCTCGGTGACGGATCAGCTGAACTACTTCCCCCTGACGGTGGGCGGCACCATCCTCGTCTCCCTGCTGCTGGCCGCCGTGGTGGAGTGCTGCGTCTCGCTGCTGATGCGTCTGCTCCGCCGCTCCGCCAAGGTGCGAACCGCCGGCACAGCTCAGGCATAGGATGATGCGGGGGCAGCGCCGGTCAGGGATTTTCCCCGGCGGCGTATAAATCCGGCGGCTGCGTGGGAGAATGAAGTTGACCCGCTGCGGCGGGTACTTCTTCCGGCGGAGTGTGGACTTTGTGGATACCAATGTCAGACGTGGAGAGATCTACTATGCCGATCTCAGCCCTGTGGTGGGCAGTGAGCAGGGCGGCGTGCGTCCGGTGCTCATCGTGCAGAACGACACCGGCAACCGCCACAGCCCCACCGTCATCGCAGCGGCCATCACCTCCCAGACGGGGAAGGCCAAGCTGCCCACCCATATCGAGGTGGCGGCCCAGTGCTGCGGCCTGCCCAAGGATTCGGTGATCCTGTTGGAGCAGATCCGTACGCTGGATAAGCGGCGGCTGCGGGAGCGGATGGGTAAGGTGGACGGAACGGTGATGCAGCGGGTAGACGCCGCCATTGCCGTGAGCTTCGGACTGTCCAACAGCCGTCTGGTATGACGCTACATACCGGACGGAGCATAAAAGGGAGGGCCAGTGCATAGAATGCGCTGGCCCTCCCTTTTTATTTGTTGTGGGGGAGATCAGCTTTCGCCCGCCGGAAAATACCTCTCATCCTGTCATTCCGAAACCAGTCCGCAAACTGGTCGTGAGAATCCGCATTTCTTAGCGGTAGACGCACAGGTCCCGTCATCAGAGTGGGAGCGGCAGCGGGTCTGTTGCTGCGTCAATTCCCCTTACGTCCCCTATCGAATGAAACTCTTGAAGGCAAAGGAAGTCCAGAAACCATCGATGTCTGGCGGCTCTTTTGCCCACTTTTCCAGCTGTTGGGAAAAGCAGGCCGCCGGAGGCACGTTCCTGTCGAAGTTACCCACCGGAGAGAAAATCCACAAAGAGGGAACGGATTCCCACGATCAGTCTGCGCCTCCGGCTCGGAATGACAGGGCTATATTTATGGTGATAGCCTTCAGCAGCCCATGATGCTTTTCGCTTTTATTGTCTCCGACGGGTGCCTTTCTTTCAGTAGCGAAAGAAAGGCACGAAAGAACGCCACTTGAAACCTAAGGTTTCAAGACTTCCTCTTTTGTGGGCAAGAGTTCCTGACTAAATCCTGCCGAAGCAGGGGATTGGTCTGCTTCTACTCACGCTGCCGCTACCCGGTCGGTTGAAGAAGCTTGCTGCTCTACCGTGGCGATCCGCTCCCTACGGTAGAATGGGAAACCTCTTCACCCCCCAATAAAGCGGCAGCGGGTCTGTTGCTGAGTCAATTCCCTGTTCCGACGGAACTTAGACCACAGCTCTTGCACACCGGGAAGAAAGTGCAGAAACCTTGGTTTCTGCTGGCTCTTTTGCCTACTTTTCCAGCTGCTGGGAAAAGTAGGCCGCCGGAGGCACGTTCCTTATGCAAAATGCTCCACTGAAAGGAGGTCACCATGGAAAATCGAACCACCCTGCGCTGGGGCGCACAGGAGGTAGGCCGCCTGACGGCGGCGCCGGAGGGAGCAGACACCTGCTTCCGGGCAGAATACCGGCTGACGGAGGGCCTGTGGCGGCTCTACGCTGTGGGCCGTCAGAACCGGCTGCTGCTGGGCTGCGCCGAGGGCGGGCAGGGTATCCTCCAGCGGCGATTCTCCCGGCAGCTGACGGAGGGGCTGGGAGCGCTGCTGGGCGGAGCAGCGGAGCCGGTATCCGCCCCGGAGGATTGGCGTCCCGTATGGGCCGGAGAGTTTCCCGGACTGGCACTGCCGGAGGGCGCTCTGTGCCGCCGGGTCGGGCGGCGGCGGTATCTGGCCCTGCCCTTCCGGGAGGACGGCCCCTTCCCACTGACGGGGCTGTTCTGTCTGGCCAGTGTCCGAACCCTCCGGGGCCGGGAGTGGGCCATTTTTGCACTGGAGGACCGGGAGACATAAAAAAATTTACATTTACGCTACCATATCTTGTAGGAATGTGGTATACTACTCCCAAACTGGCGGACTATCCGCCGAAAAACGGGAGGCGGAAGCATATGAGATGTCCCTATTGCGGATTCCGGGAGAGTAAGGTCGTGGATTCACGGCCCGCCGACGAGGGCAGCAGCATTCGCCGCAGGCGGGAGTGCCTGTCCTGCGAGAAGCGTTTCACCACCTACGAGACGGTGGAGAGCCTGCCCATGGTGGTCATCAAGAAGGACGGCAGCCGCCAGAGCTTTGACCGCAGCAAGATCCTTCGGGGCATCCAGCGCTCCTGCGAGAAGCGGCCGGTGCCGGTGGCGGACATGGAACGCATGGCCAGTGAGATCGAGCAGGAGGTGCAGAACTCTCTGGAGCGGGAGGTCAGCACCGAGATCATCGGCGAGAAGGTCATGGAGAAACTGAAAAAGGCCGACGAGGTGGCCTATGTGCGCTTTGCCTCGGTGTATCGTCAGTTCAAGGACATCAACACCTTCATGAGTGAGCTGAACAAACTCCTCAGCGAGAAGTGATCACAGGATATTCCGGACACTGATGCGCTCCAACTCATCCAGCGCATCCAGCTGACATTGCAGCTCTGCCAGTTCCGGCAGCAGGGCCTGCGGGTCCCCGGTATCGCACAGGGTACGGCAGCGGGTCAGCAGCGTCTGCACCTCATCGAGGGTGCTATGGTGCACCACGATGTGCAGATAGATCTGGGCTTCGTCCCAGTCTGCCGCCAGAGCGTCCAGTTCCCGGCGGGCCTCCGGCCAGCGCTCCGACCGGGCGTATCGGGCGGTCTCGGCAGCCATGCCGGACCACCGGTCCGTGTGCTGCCGCAGCAGCGCTCCGTTGGCAATGCACAGCACCAGCATCAGAGCCAGCGTCACCGTCGGCAGGATCAGCGCACGTCTCATGCCTTCCCCTCCTTGGGCAGGCATACCACGCTGCCCGCCTCATCCACCGACAGCAGGAACACCTCACGGGGTGACCGGACCCCGGCGTCCCGAAGCCGGGCCTGAAGCCATCCATCGTCCAGCCCCAGCCGCTCCATGCTGCGGCGCAGCAGGCGGCCGTCGCTGATGACCACGGTGGGCAGGGTCTGTGGATCCTCCGGCTGGAGAGACAACTGCCGGGGCGTCACCGGCTGGCAGTCCGCCCGTGGCAGGACGGACAGCTGACCGCTGGTCTCCAGCACAGCGTACTTCACCTCCTGCAGATCGGAGATGCCCTGTCCCCGCAGAGCCTCCAGCAGCTCATCCACCGTCAGGCGGTTGCGGCGCATGGCATCCTGCAGGATGTGGCCGCTGCGGATGATCAGGGTCGGCTCCCCGCACAGAAGCGTGCGGAAGCGGACGCTGCGGAGACTTCCATAGCTGAGGAGCATGGACAGCGACAGCAGCGTGACAATGGGGACGATGCCGTTAACCAGAGGGATGCCGAAATCCTGCATGGGGACGGAGGCCAGATCGCTGAGAAGCATGGTCAGCACCAGCTCGATGGGCTCCAGTTCTCCGATCTGACGCTTGCCGGTGATGCGAAGTCCTGCAATCAGCAGGAGATAAAGAATGACGGTGCGGAAAAATGCCGTTGCCATGAATAAGCGCCCTCCTTTTCCGGCAGTATTTGCCGCAGGAGGGAAAATTATCCACGATAGAAGCAGCCAGGGCTGTTTTTATAAAGACGCAGCAGAGAAAGGAGGCCATGGGAATATCCCATCACAAGCGCCAGTGCCTGCCCTCCGGCAGGACAACGAGGAGGAGAGAGGATCGAGCGTTTCGGCGGAAGCTCTCCCGTGCCGCTTCGGGTGCGTGACGCAGCCGGTAAATATGCGGGTGACCGCAAAACAGAGAGGCTGTGACCGGAGTGACTCATGCGGATGGACTGCGTATCCGCATGGGCCGATGAATCAAGCGATTTCAGGAGGAATTTTAAGATATGTGCGGAATTGTAGGATATGTGGGCCAGCAGGAAGCGGCTCCCATCCTGTTGGACGGTCTGCGCCGTCTGGAGTACCGGGGCTACGACTCGGCGGGCATCGCCGTGTGCGGCGATGGGCAGCTGCGGGTCAAGAAATCCCGCGGGCGCTTGCAGGTGCTCAGCGATCTGACCCACGACGGGGCGGATCTGCCGGGCCATCTGGGCATCGGTCACACCCGCTGGGCCACCCACGGGGAGCCCAACGACATCAACGCCCACCCTCATGTGAGCCAGAGTGGCCGCATCGCCGTGGTACACAACGGCATTATCGAAAACTACGCCGAGCTGAAGGAGCAGCTGCTCCACAAGGGCTACGGCTTCCGGTCCGAGACGGACACGGAGGTGGTAGCCCAGCTGCTGGACTACTACTATGCCGACTGCGGCGACATCTTTGAGGCCATGATCCGGATGCTCCACGCCGTGGACGGGGCCTATGCTCTGGGCATCATCTGCGCCGACTACCCGGACCGCCTGCTGTGCGCCCGAAAGGATGCGCCGCTGCTGCTGGGCTTCGGTGAGGGGGAGAACATGATCGCCTCCGACGTGACGGCTATCATCCGCCACACACGGGACATCGCCTATCTGGACGACGGCGAGCTGGCCATCCTCAGTGCTAAGGGCATCCGGGTATACGACAGCCAGATGCGGCCCATCGAGAAGGAGCATCGCCATGTGGACTGGGACGTGGCCGCCGCCGAGAAGGGCGGGTACGAGCACTTCATGCTCAAGGAGATCCACGAGCAGCCCCGTGCCATCCGAGAGGCCACGGCCGCCCGCATCCAAGGTGGTCAGGTGGTGCTGCGGGACCTGAACATGACGGATCAGCAGATCCGGGACATCAACAAGATCTTCATTGTGGCCTGCGGATCGTCGTACCACGTGGGGATGGTGGGCAAGTACAATCTGGAGCGGATGCTGCGGCGCAGCGTGGAGGTGTGTCTCGCCTCCGAGTTCCGGTACAGCGATCCCATCGTGGGCAAGGGCGATCTGGTCATCGTCATCAGTCAGTCCGGCGAGACGCTGGACACCATGGCGGCCCTGCGGGAGGCCAAGCGCCGGGGCGCCCACATCCTGAGCATCGTTAACGTGGTAGGCTCCTCTATCGCACGGGAATCCCATACGGTGCTCTATACGTGGGCCGGGCCGGAGATCGCCGTGGCCACTACCAAGGCATACAGCACCCAGATGGCGGTGCTGAATCTGCTGGGACTGTATTTCAGTCAGGTCATGGGGACGCTGGATCACGAGGTGTACAGCGCCATGGTTCGAGGCATCGAAAAGCTGCCGGAGCAGATGGAGCGTATTCTGGAGCAGGCGGAGCACATCCACGACATCGCCAAGCGCTGCGCCGGCCGGGAGGATGTGTTCTTCATCGGTCGGAATCTGGACTACGCCCTGTCGCTGGAGGGGAGCCTGAAGCTCAAGGAGATCAGCTATATCCACTCCGAGGCCTACGCCTCCGGTGAGCTGAAGCATGGCACCATCTCCCTCATCGAGGATGGCACGCTGGTCATTGCGCTGGGGACATATACCCCGCTGTTTGACAAGGCCATGAGCAACGTGGTGGAGGTGCAGGCCCGTGGCGCACAGGTACTGGCCCTGACCACCGAGAGCCATGCCGGGGAGATGGGCAAGCGTGTGCCGATGCTGATGACCATTCCCGACACCGAGGAGATGCTGCTGCCCCAGCTGGGCGTGGTGCCGCTGCAGCTGCTGAGCTACTACATTGCGCTGGAGCGTGGCTGCGACATCGACAAGCCCCGGAATCTGGCCAAGAGCGTCACGGTGGAGTAGGCTCTCTGTCCCGTTTTTCCTGCGGAAAACCGAAAAAATCAACAAAAACCTGCGGTACCGTGTACCGCAGGTTTTTTATTTCTCTCCCTCACACGTTTTCGCCGTGGGGCAGGTCCGGATAGGGAATAATGGGCGGTTGCTGGGGCCGGTGGGGCGCAAGGAGCTTCTCCATCCAGACCATGTCGTACCAGCGGCCGAACTTATAGCCGCAGCGGCGGAAGGTCCCGGCCAGCGTGAAGCCCAGATGCTCATGGAACTGGGCGCTGTTGCGGGTGAGATACTCGTCCTCCACCTCCGGCCAGCCGATGCAGGCGTAGAGGTTCAGCACCCCCATCTGCGCCAACCGCTGTTCCAGCGCCGTATACAGCTGCCGCCCCAACCCCATTTTCCGGGCGTCGCGGGCCAGATAGATGGTCAGCTCACAGCTCCAGTCATAAGCGGCCCGACCCACAAAGGCCCCGGCGTAGGCGTAGCCCTGCACCGTGCCGTCCACCTCCGCCACCAGATAGGGGTAGCGGCTCATGATGTGCCGCATCCGTCGGCAAAACTCCTCCTGCGTGGGGGTGGTATATTCGAAGCTGATGGCGGTATGCTGAACATAGTAGCTGTAAATTTCCAGCAGACGGGGCGCATCGGAGATACAGGCATCCCGGATAATGACAGACATGGCGTGTTCCTCCCGGACAATGGAATCGATTGCATTTAAGTATAATAGCAGGACAAAAAATGTCAAGAAAAATCGTTTCTTGACATGGCCTGCTTTTGATACTACACTCTTGTTCCATAGGGAGGGATGTTCATGGAGAGCGGACAGCTGCGAAAGCTGAACCTGTGCTACGCCGGGATCCAGAGCCTTTACTGGGCAGGCTTTGCCGCCATATGGGCCTTTTTGTCGGTGCTGCTTCTATACCGCGGCTTCAGCAACAGCCAGATCGGTACGGTGTCTGCGCTGGCGCTGCTGATGCCCTTGGCGGTGCAGCCGGTGCTGGCGTCACTGGCGGACCGGGACCGACGCTTCACCAGCCGCCGTCTGGCCATGGCCCTGACGGGACTTCTGCTGCTGTGCGCCGTGGGGCTGTGGTGCTCCGCCGGGAGCATGGCGGTGACGGCGGCCCTGTATGTGCTGGTGGGCATCTCTCTGACGGCCACGGCCCCCTTCCACAGTGCCATGGCCATGGAGCTGCAGCAGCATGGCGTGGCCCTGAACTACGGCCTGAGCCGGGGTCTCGGCTCCGCCTGCTACGCCGCATCGGTGCTGGTGCTGGGCGTGGTGGTGGAGCGGTACGCCCCCACGGCGGTGCTGCCGGTATTTGCCGGGGAAATGCTGCTGCTCCTGCTGCTGACATGGCGCTTCCGGGCCTCCCGCACGATGGAGGCCACCGCAGGAAGCGGCCCGGTGCTGTCCGTGGGACAGGTGCTGCGGCGTTACCCCGCCTACACATGGCTGCTGGTGGGCTGTGCGCTGCTGATGGCCTGCCACAGCGCCACCTGCACCTACATGATCCATATCGTGGGCAAGGTGGGTGGCAGTGAGAGCATGATGGGTTCGGCGCTGGCGGTGGCGGCGTTTCTGGAGCTGCCCGCCATGGGTCTGTTCAGCCGGGTGCGGCGTAAGGTACCGCTGGTGTGGCTGCTGATCTTCTGCGCCGTCTTCTTCGTCATCCGGGCCGGGCTGTTCTGGGCAGCCCGGTCGGTGCCGGTGCTGTATCTGGCGGCGGCGCTGGACTTCTTCGAGTACGGCATCTTCATCCCCGCCACGGTATACTATGTGGCCGAACACATCGACCCGGCCAATCAGGTGAAGGGCCAGTCCCTCATGGGCATGGCCACCACCGGCGTCGGCTCCGCCTTCGGCAACTTCGTCAGCGGTCAGCTGCTGGACCGGGCCGGGGTGAGCGGGATGCTGCTGTTCTGCTCCGCCTGCGCCGCAGTGGGCCTGCTGGTGGTCATCTATGCCGTGCGAAGGAAATAAGTGAAAAAACAGGCCGGAAGCACTTGCTTCCGGCCTGTCAGCGTGTCGAAAAAGCCTTTTCGACACGCTGAGGCATTTTTCAGAACTTCAGAAAGTTCTGAAAAATGGGGATCATCATCGTGCAGGACACCCTTCCCGGGTTTCCCGCACACACCCTTCCGCCCCGTTGACGAAGGGCTCTCACTTTTTTGATAGGCCCACAGGCCGGAAGTCAAGCGCTTCCGGCCTGTTTCTTTACGGTCAAGACGGTCAAGGCTTGCCTTTATTCTCCACCGTCGCTTTCGGTCTGCTGAAACGCCGTAAAACACACCGACAGCAGCAGCTTCCCATCCCGTGAAAGCTCTGCATACACCGGATCCTCCTCTGCCAGCCACACGGTACACACCACCTTCTCGCCGTCGGCATCTGTGGTGTCCAGCGCCAGCCGCAGGCAGGGGATATCCTCCAGCGTCTCCTCCCCCACCTCCAGCACATACCCCTCCGCCAGCGCCCGCAGCAGATAGGGGATGCAGTTGGCCGGGGACACGGTGTCCCCCACTCCTGCCGCCAGCGCCGGACCGTCATACTGGATCAGCAGCTTCTCCCCGGTGACGGTGGCGGACAGCCCCGCCAGCTCCTCCGGGGCCATCACCGTGGTGGTGGCCGTGTCTTTTGTCCGGTCACAGGTGCAGCGCACCGTAAAGCTGCGAGTCTCCCCCTCCGGATGGCTCACGATCTCCGCCTCCGCCACAGCCCCCGTCAGAGCCGCATACCGCTGCTGCACCGCCTGCGCCTCAGCCGCATCCTTCTTCCCGCAGCCGCACAGCAGCAGGCACAGCGCCGCCGCCAGATACATTCCTCGTCTCAACGTCTCCTCCCTTCCGGAAGGCTCTCCGTTTCCCGCCGTCTCTCTATTCCGTCACTTCCCGCAGGGCCTGCGGCAGACGCTCCAGAAGATCCGTGGGTGTCATGCCCCACTGCCCCTTCTCCTGCGCCGCCAGATCCCCGGCCCGGCCGTGGAGCCATACGGCGCAGCAGCAGGCATCCAAGGCGTCCATGCCCAGTCCCAGCAGAGCCAGCACCACCCCGGACAGTACGTCGCCGCTGCCGCCCTTGGCCATGCCGCAGTTGCCGGTGGTATTCACCCGGCACCGGCCATCCGGCCCGGCCACCACGGTCCCCGGCCCCTTCAGCACCACCACGGCCCCGGACTGGTGAGCAAACTCCGTCGCCGCCGCAGTCCGTCCTTGGGACAGGTCGCCGCCTACCCGGAGGAACTCTCCCTCATGGGGCGTCAGCACCGTCACCCGGCCACGCCGTCGCTCCCATTCATCCATATGCCCCGCCAGCGCATTTATGCCGTCGGCATCCAGCACCAGCGGCTGGGGCAGATCCATCAGCCGCCGCACCAGCGCATCCGTCTGCCGGCCCCGGCCCATACCGCAGCCCAGCAGCACGGCGTCGCAGCCCGCCGCACGCCGCCGGATAGTCTCCTCCGCCAGCAGGGACAGCCGTCCCTCCGCCTCCGGCAGGGGAAAGGGCATGGCCTCGTCGCTTTTCACCGCCGCCACCGGCCAGATACTCTCCGGCACCCCCAGAAACACCAGTCCCGCCCCGGAACGCACCGCCCCACGGCTGGCAAATACCGGCGCTCCGGTATAGCCCACGCTGCCGCACAGACACAGCACCTTACCGAAGGTACCCTTGTGGCCCTCCGGGTCCCGGCGAGGCAGCAGCCGCCTCACAAGCTCCCGGCCGATGGGCTCGGCCTTCCTCTCATACGCCATGATCCGCCCTCCCAGCATCGTAAATTCTGAGGCGAGTATACCACACTTTCTCCAAAAAACACACCCCCTCCGCCATTTTGGCCGGGGCCGTATTGACATCCGCCGCCGTATCCCTTATACTTGGGTACACGAAATTTTCAGGAGGTACGACCTATGCTTTCTTCCACCAGACAGTTCACCGATGCCATGGACAACAAGGGCATCAAATATGAATACAAGGGTACTACCGACTCCGGCAAAGACATTGTCGTGCTGGGCTATACCTGCGAGAACATCTCCACCCTGACGCTGCGCTTCTTCTTTGACGAGGACTGTGAGGCGGTGGCCATCCGGATGTTCGATCTGGTGAAATTCCCGGAGAGCAAGCTGCCCACCATGCTGGCTGCCATCAATCAGCAGAACGCCAGGTTCCGCTTCGTGAAGTTCGTCATCGATACCAATGACCACACCGTGCAGGCGGAGGCCGACGTGGCCTTCCGCAGCCACGATGTGGGGGATATCTGTCTGGAGTATGTCTCCCGGTGCATCAACATCTGTGACGATGCCTACCCGGAGCTGATGAAGGCCCTCTGGGGCTGAGCGCCATACCGATCCGTCGGAGGAGGGGTTGCCCCCCTCCTCCGGTTTTTCGCCATTTTCTCCCAGCGGCGGACAAATTCCCCCTTGCAAGTTTCTCCCGGCTGTGGTATAAGTATGGTAGGTAAATGCGTTGAACGGGAAGTTCCGCAGGAAACGCCTTTCCAAGAGAGGACCGGCCATCGGCTGGAAGCCGGTTCGTCAGGCGCTGTGGTGTTCGCCCGGGAGCAGCCGTGAGGAAATGCACGGACGGGTCATCCTCCGTTATGGGGAAACGAGTGCGCAGCTGCTGCTGCGAAGCTGGGTGGTACCACGGAAGTTCTATGCCTTTCGTCCCAAGTCATTTGGGAGGAAGGGCTTTTTTCGTCCCAAAAATCTGATCCGATACGGAGGAGGACCCACATGAAAGAAAAACTGACACAACTGCTGCAGGAGGGCAAGGACCGCATCGATGCCGTCCGCAGTGAAGCGGAGCTGCAGGAGGTCAAGGCCCTGCTGCTGGGCAAGCAGGGCAGCCTGACGGGACTGCTGAAGGAGCTTCCCAAGCTGGACGCCGCCCTGCGGCCGGAGATGGGCAAGGCGGTGAATCAGGCCAAGGCCCAGCTGACGGCGCTGCTGGATCAGCGGCGGGAGGAGCTGAAGCTGAAGGCCTCCGAGGTATCGCCGGACTTCGATATCTCCGTCCCCGGCATCCTGCCCCCGTCCGGCGGTCTGCACCCCATCACCCAGATGTGCTACGACCTCAACGACGCCTTCCGCTCCATGGGCTTCGAGATTTTCGAGGAGTCCGACATCACCAGTGAGCTGTACGGCTTTGACAACCTGAACTTCCCCCCCAACCACCCCGCCCGCGAGAGCATGGACACCTACTGGCTGGAGGGTCACGACAAGGGCGAGTGCTGGGATAAGCTCTGCCTGCGCCCCCACCTCACCGGCGGCTCCGTGCGGTATATGCAGACCCACAAGCCCCCCTATCGCTTCGTGTACCCCGGCCGGGTGTACCGCAACGAGACCACCGATGCCCGCCACGAACGTGCCTTCTTCCAGTATGAGGCCCTCATCGTGGACAAGGACTTCACCTTCGCCTCCGGCAAGGTGATGATCAAGAGCATCCTCTCCAAGGTGTTCGGCCGGGATGTCCCGGTGCGGATGCGGGCGGGCTTCTTCCCCTTCGTGGAGCCCGGCTTCGAGATCGACATGGGCTGTCTGGTCTGCGGCGGCAAGGGCTGCAGCGTGTGCAAGCACGTGGGCTGGATCGAGATCATGCCCGGCGGCACGCCTCACCCCAATGTCCTGCGGGCGGCAGGGCTGGACCCGGATGAATACACCGGTTTCTATGTCAACATCGGTCTGGACCGGCTGGTGATGATGCGCTACGGCGTGGACGACGTCCGCCTGTTCCACAGCGCCGATCTCCGGTTCCTGCGTCAGTTCCATTAAGGGAGGGTACGACACATGAAAGTTTCACTGAATTGGATCAAGGATTATGTAAAGCTCCCGGAGGATATGGACCTGACCCGTCTGGCCTATGACCTGACCATGTCCACCGTGGAGGTGGAGGGGGCCGAGGACCTGGCCAAGCGCTTCGAGCATATGCTGGTGGGCGTGGTGACGGAGGTCTGCCCCCATCCCAACGCCGACAAGCTGCGGATCTGCAAAACGGACATCGGCGGCGGTGACATCCGGGAGATCGTCTGCGGCGGCACCAATCTCGCCGCCGGGATGCGGGTGGCCGTGGCCTGCCCCGGCGCCCTGTGCCGCTGGCACGGCGAGGGTGAGCCGGTGGAAATTAAGGAATCCAAGCTGCGGGGCGTCAAGAGCTACGGCATGATCTGCGCCGCCTCGGAAATCGGTCTGGGGGATCTGTTCCCCACCGACGAGGAGGCCCACATTCTGGATCTCAGCGCCTTTGACGTACCCGCCGGCACCTCCATTGCCGATGCACTGGATCTTCACGACATCATTCTGGAGATCGACAACAAGTCCATGACCAACCGCCCCGACCTGTGGGGCCACTACGGTCTGGCCCGTGAGATCGCCGCCCTGTACGGGCTGCCCCTGTCCCGGTTCCGGCCCTTCCCCCGTGATCTGCCTGCCGGCGACCTGACGGTGACGGTGGAGGACCCGGAGCGCTGCCCCCGGTACATCGGGGCTGAGCTGACCGGCGTGTGCGTCAAGTCCTCCCCCTTCTGGATGCAGAGCCGCCTGTGGCGTGCGGGGATGCGGCCCATCAATGCGCTGGTGGATATCACCAACTATGTGATGCTGGCCACCGGCCAGCCCACCCATGCCTTCGACTCCGACACCATTCAAGGCCATATCATCGTCCGCCGGGCGCAGGAGGGCGAAAAGCTGCTGCTGCTCAACGGCAAGGATCTCTCCCTCTCCGCCGACGATCTGGTCATTGCCGACGATGCCGGTGTGGTGGCGCTGGCGGGCGTCATGGGCGGCGCCAAGGATTCCATCCTGCCCACCACCCACAAGGTCATTCTGGAGGTAGCCAACTTCAATGCCGCCGGCGTCCGCCGGACGGCCCTGCGTTACGACAACCGCACCGAGGCCTCCTCCCGCTATGAAAAGGCCATCGACCCCCAGCGCTGCGATCAGGCGCTGGAGCTGGCGGCGGAGCTGTTCCGCCAGCTGTATCCGGAGGTGGAGTTCACGGGCCTTGTGGACCACTACCCCGCCCCCATGGCCTGCAAGGAGCTGGACGTGGCTCTCAGCTGGCTGGAACGCCGTCTGGGCAAACCCCTGACGCAGGAGGATGTATCCCATAAGCTGGGCCTGCTGGGCTTTACCACCTCCTTCAGCGGCGACACCATGCACGTCACCGTTCCCTCCTGGCGCTCCACCGGCGACGTGTCCATTCAGGCGGACATTATGGAGGAGGTAGCCCGGATGTACGGCTACGAGAACTTCGAGGCCGCCCCCATCACCACCTCCTTCGACGGGGCCATCAACCAGCTGGATAAGGATCTGGAGCGGCGCATCAAGGAGTATCTGGCCATCCGCTGCGGGCTGCAGGAGATCTTCACCTACCCGTGGATGGACGAGCAGTATGTAAAAGCCATCCTGCAGGACACCACCGGCATCCTGTCCCTATCCACGCCCCCCTCCCCCACGGAGAAGATGATCCGCTCCTCTCTGCTGCCCAATCTCTGCAAGGCAGTGGTGAAGAACGAGCGCTACTTCACCGACTTCTCCCTCTTTGAAACGGCGCAGGTATTCCGGGACGAGAACTACACCACCCCCTACGATGAACGGGAGAAGCTGCCCTCCCAGCGCAAGCATCTGGGCGCCGCCTTCGTGGGCAGCGACAAGGACATCACTACCCTGTTCCGCCGGGCCAAGGGCGTGGTGGAGGCCATGCCCCGCTACACCCATATGGAGGCCTATACCCTCCGTCAGGTGGAAAAGCCCGTGTGGGCCGACACCGTGGTGTGGCTGAACCTGTATCTGGGGGAGGAGCACATCGGTGATCTGGCCCTGCTGAGCAAAAAGGTATCCATGGAGTGCGGCATCAAGAATCTGGCGGTGATGCTGCTGGAGCTGGATATGGACGCATTGATCCCCTTCCGCTCCCGCACCAACACCTTCACCCACCTGCCGGAGTACCCCATGACGGACTACGACGTGTCGGTGCTGGTAGACGGCGAGACCCGGTGGGATGCTATGCGGGACGCTATTCTGGAAAAGCGCCACGAGCTGCTCCACGGCGTATCCTTTGTGGACGAGTACCGGGGCAAGCAGGTGCCGGAGGGCAAGAAGTCCGTGACCCTGCGTCTGACCATCGGTTCTGCGGAAAAGACCCTGACCTCTCAGGAGATCGAGGCCTGCGCCGCCTCCGCCGTGAAGCGGCTGGCAAAGCACGTGGGGGCCGAGCTGCGGGGAAAATAAAAGAACCGTCATTTGCCGCTTTCCCTCTTTACAGAACGGGAAAAAAGCCGTATAATGAGTAACAGAGTACGGAAGGAGGTATGTTCCCATGGAAGATTTCACCCGCAAATTCAACGCCGCACAGGACAAATCCGTGCAAATTCATCACGTTTTGACCACCGTTTACGAGGCGCTGAAGGAGAAGGGCTACGACCCCATCAACCAGATCGTGGGCTACATCCTGTCCGAGGACCCCACCTACATCACCAACCACAACTCCGCCCGCACCCTCATCTGCAAGGTGGATCGGGACGAGCTGCTGCAGGCTCTGGTGAAGAATTATCTGGACATCGACTGATGCCCCTCCGCAAGTAAAAAAGGGACGCCCGGAGGATATCCTCCGGGCGTCCCTTTTTCCCACTTCCGCCACCACATATTGACATTTTCCGCCATGTCAGTTATAGTATCCATCATCCCTATCCAACTCTACGGACTATGAGGATCATTATTATGCTGAACATTCAACATCTGACCAAGGTCTATGGTGAAAAGAAAGCCGTGGACGACCTGTCCCTGCACATTGCCCCCGGCGAAATTTACGGCTTCATCGGCCACAACGGCGCCGGTAAGACCACCACCCTCCGCTCCGTGGTGGGCATCCTGCAATTTGACGCCGGGGAGATCACCATCGGCGGCAAGTCCATCCGCACCGACCCCATCGCCTGCAAGCGGGAGCTGGCTTATATCCCCGATAATCCCGACCTGTACGACTATATGACCGGCATCCGGTATCTCAACTTCATCGCTGACATCTTCAGCGTCAACTCGGAGGTGCGCGGGCAGCGCATCCACGACTACGCCGCCCGCTTCGAGCTGACGGACGATCTGGCCCAACCCATCGCCGCCTACTCCCACGGCATGAAGCAGAAGCTGGCTATCATCTCCGCATGGCTCCACCAGCCCCGTCTCATCATCATGGATGAACCCTTTGTGGGTCTGGACCCCAAGGCCTCCCATCTGCTCAAGGGCATGATGCGGGAGTTCTGCGACGCAGGCGGCGCCATCTTCTTCTCCACCCACGTGCTGGAGGTGGCGGAAAAGCTCTGCGACAAGGTAGCCATCATCCGTGGCGGCAAGCTGATCCGCTCCGGCACCATGGAGGAGGTCAAGGGCGACGACTCTCTGGAGGAGGTCTTTCTGGAGCTGGAGGGCGAGTCATGCTGAAGCTCCTTGTCAAAAAGCAGCTGACGGAGATCTTCCGCGCCTACCTCTACGACGCCAAGAAGAACCGGGCCCGCTCCAAAGCGGCCACCGTGGGCTACCTCGTATTCTTCGTTTTCATCATGGTGGGTATCATCGGCGGGATGTTCACCCTTCTGTCCCTCGCCATGTGCCGGAGCATGGCCGAGGCCGGCATGAGCTGGTTTTACTTTGCCATCATGGGCCTTATGGCCATCCTGCTGGGTGCCTTCGGCAGCGTGTTCACCACCTATTCCAGCCTCTACCTGCCCAAGGACAATGACCAACTGCTCTCCCTTCCCATTCCGGTGAATACCCTCATCGCCGCCCGGCTGCTGGGGGTGTACCTCATGGGCCTCATGTACTCCGGCGTGGTGGTGCTGCCGGCTATCATCGTCTATTGGGTAACCGTCTCTGCCGCTCCTCTGCACCTGCTGGCAGGCGTTCTGTTCCTGCTGCTGATCTCCCTGTTCGTCATGGCCATCTCCTGCCTGCTGGGCTGGGTGGTGGCCAAGGTCAGCCTGAAGCTGAAGAACAAAAGCTTCGTCACCGTGGTGCTGTCGCTGGTGTTCTTCGGCCTGTACTACTACTTCTTCTCCTTCAAAGCCAACTCCCTGCTAACGGAGCTGCTACAGAACATCGCCCTCTACGGCGATAAGGTCCGCTCCTCCGCCTACCCCGTGTACCTCTTCGGTCAGGCGGGAGCCGGCGATCCCCTGTCCATGCTGCTTCTGACGGCGGCCATCGCCGTGCTGTTCGGCCTGACGTGGCTGCTGCTCTCCCGCAGCTTCCTCTCCATCGCCACGGCCTCCGGCCATGTGGGCCGCAAGGTCTACCGGGCCAAGGCCGTCCGGTGCCGGAGCATTTCCTCCGCCCTGCTGGACCGGGAGCTGCGCCGCTTCACCTCCAGCGCCAACTATATGCTCAACTGCGGCTTCGGCACGCTGTTTCTGGTGCTGGCCTCCGGCTTCCTCCTGTGGCAGGGCCGGGAGCTGCTGGAGCTGGTGTCGCAGTCCTTCCCTGAAAGGTCCGGTGCCATGCCGGTACTGCTGGCCTTCGTCCTGTGCCTGCTCAGCGCCATGAACGACACCACCGCCCCCTCCGTCTCGCTGGAGGGCAAGCAGCTCTGGCTGGCCCAGTCTCTGCCGGTATCCCCGTGGCAGGTGCTGCGGGCCAAGCTGCGGCTCCAGCTGCTGATTACCGTGCCGCCTATGCTGCTGTGCCTTGTGTGCTTGCTGGCGGTGTACCCCGGTTCCCCTCTGGAGCTGCTGTTCATCGCCGTCACCGCCCTGTCCTATGCCCTGCTGATGGCTCTGCTGGGCCTGTTCCTGGGCCTGAAAATGCCCAACCTCAGCTGGACCAACGAGGTGGTCCCCATCAAGCAGAGTGCCTGCGTGGCCCTCTCCCTCTTCAGCGGTTGGGCCGTGGCCATGATCCCCGGCGCCCTCTATCTGCTGACAGGCATCGGCAGCTTGGACCCGCTGCTCTATCTCTCCGTCGTCACGGCGCTGGTGCTGATTCTCTCCGCCGTGCTGTCCCTTTGGGTGAAAAAGACCGGCAGCTGCATCTTTGCCGCCCTGTGATCCCCCATACATGAAGAAGAGACGCCGTATGCCACTGGCATACGGCATCTCTTTTTCATATGAGCTTCTTTCCCATCTCCAGCCGCACCTCGTGGGCCTCCGGGTCGTGATTGGTGTAGGCGTACAGGTCGAAGCCGATGATCTCAAACCCGCACTTCCGATAAAAGGCAATGGCCCGCTCGTTGCAGGTCTGTGTCTCCAGCACCGCCATCCGCATGGGGGCCGCCTCCTCCAGCATCTTCTCCATCAGAGCGGTGGCCATGCCGCAGCGCCGGTGCTTCTCCTGAAAAATGCACAGATTGCTGATGCGCCATCGGTGATTCCACGACTCCGGAGAGCCCTCCGCAATGCCCAGCAGCTCTCCATCCTGAAAAGCGCCGTACACCACCGGAGCCTCCAGCCACTCCCCGAACAGGGTGTCGTTGAAGGACCGCTCCTCCACTTTTCCGAAGGAATGGTACTCTATCCGAAAGCCCTCCTCCACCGGGACGATATCCCAGCAGCCTCCGGTCTGATACCGTGCCGTGAAGCCATACCCCCGCCACTGGGCGGGATCCAGCTTCTTGATCTCCATATCGCTCCTCCTTACAGGGCCGTCCCCTTCTTGGGGACATACAGGCGGCTCATGTCCACACCCTCCAGCCTCAGCAGCTGCACCTTGCGCTCCAGTCCCCCGGCATAGCCGGTGAGACTACCGTCGCTGCCCACCACCCGATGACAGGGGACGATGATGGAGATGGGGTTGTGTCCCACAGCGCCACCCACCGCTTGGGCCGACATCCGCCGCAGCCCCCGCTTCCGGGCCACGGCCTCCGCCAGCGCCCTATAGGTGGTGGTCTCGCCGTAGGGGATCTGTCGCAGCAGCGCCCACACCTCCTGCCGGAAGGGGGAGCCTGCCGGGTGCAGCGGCGGCAGGAAGTCCGGCTCCCGGCCCGCAAAATAGATATCCAGCCACCGCTTGGTCTCCTCCAGCACCGGCGTCTCCTGCGGAGCGTCCTCCGGTACGCCCGGGAAATACTTCTCCCCCGCCAGCCACAGGCCCGTCATGCCCTCCTCGTCCGCCGCCAGCAGCAGCTCCCCCACCGGGGAAGCATAGCTCTGCCACGCTGTCATATCACTTCGCCCCTTTCTTTCCCTGCGGCGCATAGTCCCGCAGCTCCGGCACAGCCCCTCCGGCCACCGCCCACAAATAGAGACTGGCCACGCTGCCATAGGGGCTGTACCGCCGCCGATACTTCTCAAACAGCTCCCGGCCCACCTGCCGGTGGTGATACACCATCCGCAGTCCCCGCTGGATGGCCAGATCGTCATAGCTGAAAATATCCGGCCTTTGCAGGCAGAACAGCAGGATCATCTCCGCCGTCCACACCCCCACGCCCTTCAGGGTACACAGCTGCCGGATGGCCTCCGCATCGCTGCTCTCCCGCACCGTTTCCGGGTCGAAGGCTCCGCTCTGAACCCGGAGGGCAAAGTCCGTGATGTAGGCCGCCTTGCGCCCGCTGATGCCCAGCGCCTGCAAGCCCTCCGGTCCCGCCGCCAGTACGCTCCCGGCGTCCACGGTTCCCAGTGTCTCCTGCATCCGCCGCCAGACGGTGGCCTGCGCCTTGGTGGAGATCTGCTGCCCCACGATGTGGTGTACCACGGCGGCGAACAGATCCGGGTCCACCTCCCGCCGGATCATCCCCACCCGGTCGATGACCTCCCCCATCCGCTTGTCTCTGCTCCGCAGATACTGAAGCTCCGTCTCACCATAGCCGAAATACATCTCTCCGCCCCCTGCCTGCATCCGTCCCTTTCGTCCAGAACATTTGTTTCAAATGTACCACACCCTCTCGCCGCTGTCAACCCCCTCCGCCAAACGCCCCGTGTCCCGACCTCCTTCACCCCAAAGGAGATTTTATTTGCGAATCCCGTCGCTCTATGGTGTGCGCTGGCGGCCAGCATCGCCATGATGTCCGCCACCTCCGCCCTGCTGAGCGCCCTGCTGGCCGGGACGGCGGAGGGCCGGACCTTTGCCGTGGCCGCCGGGGAAGGCGGCCCTTGCGCTGGTGGTGCGGTACCTCTGCGCCACGGGAGCCGCCGCCATGAGTTTCCGCTCCTCCCATCGGCAGCAAAATACCCCGCCTGACTGGCGGGGTATTTTATTTACCGATCCTTTTTATCGATCCCTTACTTCTTTCTCTCCTCCAGCGAGTGAGCCAGCGTCAACAGGAAGTCGTGATCCGGCCACGAGAGGATGGCCTCCTCGGCCCGGCGGGTACACTCCTCCACGGCCGTGCGGCAGCCTTCCAGCCCCAGCACGTCCACAAAGGTGACCTTCCCCTCCTCCCGATCGGAGCCGATGGGCTTGCCGAACACGGCCTCGTCGCCCTCCACATCCAGCATATCGTCCCGGATCTGAAAGGCCAAGCCCAGCTTGTCGGCAAAGGCGATGGCCTGCTGCCGCATGGTCGCCGGCATCCCCGACGCCACGCAGCCCAATTCCGCCGCCGCCGAGATCATGACCCCGGTTTTCAGCCGGTACATCCCCGTCAGCTCCTGTTGGGTGGATACACCGCACAGGGTATCGATCACCTGACCGGCCACCATACCGTCGGCGCCGGCGGCGTGGGACAGCACCCGGATGGCCTCCACCCGGCTCTCCGCCGACATACAGGGGGCCTCGGCAATAAGCCGGAAGGCCTCCGGCTGGAGGGCATCCCCTGCCAGCACCGCCAGCGTCTCGCCGTAGGCCTTATGGCAGGTAGGCTTTCCCCGCCGCAGATCGTCGTCATCCATACAGGGCAGGTCGTCGTGAATGAGGGAGTAGGTGTGGACCAGCTCCAGCGCACAGGCATAGGGCAGGGCCAGGTGCCAGTCTATCCCACCCAAACGGGCCAGCTCCAGCGTCAGCACCGGCCGAATGCGCTTGCCGCCGCTCAGAAGGCTGTACCGCATGGCCTCCTGCAATCTTCCATAGGGCTTGTCTGTGGAGAAAAGTCCCTCCAGATACTGTTCAATGGCCGCCTGATAGGCGGCATATCGGGTGTGAAAATCCATGGTCATTCCTCGCTTGCAAATTCCGTTTCCACCGGAGCGCCGTCGGGGCCCTTCATCAGCCGCACCACCTGCTGCTCCGCCTGATCCAGCTCCGTGCGGCAGGCTGCCGCCAGCCGGGTCCCCTCCTCGAACAGGGACAGGGACTGGCTCAGAGGCACGTCCCCCTTTTCCAGCCGGGTGACGATCTCCTCCAGCCGGGTCATATTCTCTTCAAAGGTCTTGTCTGCCATCACGCTTCCTCCTTTTCCGTTACCGTGCAGCGCAGGCCGCCCTGCGCCAGCCGCAAATGAATGGTATCCCCGGACTGCACCTGTGCCGCCGTCCGCAGCACTGCGCCGTCCTCCGTCCGGGCCATGGCGTAGCCCCGGCCCAGCACCTTCAGGGGGCTCAGGGCATCCAGCTTGGCCGCCAGTGCCGCAAAGCGCCGCTGCTCCTCCTGCCACTGGGCATTGGCCGCCGTCAGCAGCTTCTGCTGCACATAGTCCAGCTGGAGCCGCTTATCCTGTACAAAGGCCAGCGGGTCTGTCAGCACCCGCTTCTCCGCCAGTGCCTTCAGCCGCCGCTCCTGCCGCTCCAGCCCGTTCAGCGTCCCCTGCGCCATACGGCTGCGGAAGCTGTCCAGCCGCTGCAGCAGTTCCGCCATGTCCGGCACGGCGATCTCAGCGGCGTTGCTGGGGGTGGAGGCACGGCGGTCCGCCACGAAGTCGGCAATGGTCACATCCGGCTCATGGCCTACGGCGGAGATCACCGGGATCTCTGAGGCGTAGATGGCCCGTGCCACCCGCTCGTCGTTGAAGGCCCACAGATCCTCCATGGAGCCGCCGCCCCGGCCGGTGATGAGCACGTCCGCCAGCTTCCAGCGGTTGGCGTAGCGGATGGCCCCTGCGATCTCCGGCGGAGCCTCCACGCCCTGTACCCGCACCGGCAGCAGCAGCACCCTGGCAATGGGGTAGCGCCGCCGCAGGATGCGGATCATGTCGTGGATCGCCGCCCCGGCGGAGCTGGTGACGATGGCGATGCGCTGGGGATATCGGGGCAGAGGCTTCTTGTGTCCCTCGTCGAACAGTCCCTCCCGGTACAGCTTGTCCTTCAGCTGTTCAAAGGCCACATACAGATCCCCCACGCCGTCTGGCGACAGCTGGGAGCAGTAGAGCTGATAGGCCCCGTCCCGTGGAAACACGCTGATGCGGCCATAGGCGATGACCTGCATCCCGTTCTCCGGCCGGAACCGCAGCTTCATGGCGCTGCCCTTGAACATGACGCACCGCAGAGCGCCCTCCCCGTCCTTCAGGGTGAAGTAGTGATGCCCGGAGGGGTATATCTTATAGTTGGACAGCTCCCCCCGGATGTAGATGCCGGAGAGCTGGGGGATACCGTCAATGACGTTTTTGATGAAGCCGTTGACCTCCGATACGGTATAGATCTGGCCTTCCATCGCTTCCTCCTTCCTGAAAATGCAGTGCAGGCAGAGCAAGCGCACCTGCTCTGCCTGTGATGTGTCAGTCCTTGACCTCTTCCCGCAGGAAGCTGGCCAGAATGCCGTTGATGAATTTCACCACCTCGGCGGACTCATACTTACCGGCGATCTGCACCGCCTGACTGATGGCCACACCGTGGGGAATATCCGGCATATACAGAATCTCATACATGGCCACCCGCATGACGGCAGAGGCCATCAGCGGGATGCGCTCGAAGCGCCAGCCCTGTGCGTACCGGGCGATGTAGTCGTCCAGCTCCGCCGCATGGTCCGCCACGCCCGCCACCAGACGGCGGATATACTGCGCCTGCTTGGCGTTGGGGGCATCGGCGTACAGCCCGCACTCCGGCGCCAGCTCCGCAAAGCACTCCGGCGCCAGCCGCCGGTCCAGAAACTCCCCCACCGGGAGGTCCGTAAAATTCCATTCATACGCCAGATGGGCGGCGATCTCCCGTGCCGTGTTGCGTGTCATACCCGTTTCGTCCTTTTCTCTCGTATCCTATGTCTGCTCAGTCGAAGCTGATGCCGCCCACATGGACGTTGACCGCCTTCACCGGGAAGCCGGTCATGCCCTCCAGCGCCGAATAGACGGCGTTCTGGACCTTCTGAGCCACCTCAGCGATGGCAAAACCGTAGCGGATCATGAGAAACAGGTTCACCACCACGCCGTCCTCGGCCATCTCCACCCGGACGCCCTTGGCGGTCATCTTCTTGCCGCCCACCAGATCCGCCATATTGGCGTTGAGCAGGCCGCCCACGCCCTCCGTCTCCAGCGCCACAGAGCTGGAGATGGACGCCACCACATCCTCGGAGATCTGGATGGTACCCATGCTCTCCTGACGGGTGATATACTCTTTATTTTCAGCCATAGCAATCTTACTCCCGTTCTTTTGGTATATTCGAATCATTGGTATTATACCATCGGCAGCGGGAAAATACAACCACTAATTTGCCTCCATGATCTTGATCTGCTCCGGGGTGTAGTCCGTCTCGTTGACCACAATGTCCTTGATGCGAGCCACGTCCGCCGTGTTCAGTCCCGTCTCCGGAGCCGCCACCACCACGCTGACGCTGTCCTCCCCCATGAACACCACGCAGTCGGCGTAGCCCTTGGCCGTCACCAGACTCTCGATCTGGGACTCGGCCACCGTGTACGACGCCAGCACCTGCAAGGTCTGGGATGCCTCGTTGAGAACACTCTCCTCGGCGTTTTCGTCGCTCTCCGCCTCCTGCAGCATATGGATGGCGTTGTCCCGTGCCTGCTTGCGGCTGAGCCGTGCCGTGGCGAAATAATCGTCCTCCGCCGGGGCCGGATCCCCTGCCGTCTCCTCATTGGCGTTGACCAACTCCGACTGGCCCAGCACCTTGTTGTCCTTGACGCTGTCGCTGTACCGCCAGTTCATGTACACCGCACCGCACACCAGCAGCAGCACCGCCGCCGCCACACCTCGCCGTTTCCACACCGTTTTCATGTCCGTCCCTCCTGTTATTGTTCCCATTGCACCACTGTGATCTTCTCCGTGGACAGCCCCGTCAGCGCCGCCACGGCCTCCGTCACCGCCAGACGCACGGCACTGCTGCCGGCCCCCTGACACACCACCACCGCTCCCTGATACACCGGGTAGTCCTGCCGGGTCACCAGCGCCTCCTGCCAGCCGCTGCCCCGGTTCACCGTCACCGGCTGGCTCCGCTGCCGCAGGCTGCCCTCCTCCTGCTCCAGATCCATGTCCTGGGCCAGCTGGAGGGTGGGGCCGGTCTTTAAGGTCAGCATCACCTGCACCCGGCCCACGCCGCTCATTTTACCCAGCAGCTGGGCCATGCGCTGCTCCGTCTCCTCCAGCGAGTAGAGCTGGGTATCGTCGCTCGTCTGCCGCTCCTGTCCGCTGCTCTTGCCCGTGGGCAGAAGCAGCAGCAAAAGGCCCGCCAGCAGCACCAGCCCCACGGCCCGGTATTTCCGGAAGATATCCCTCAGCTTTTCCCTGTCCATCCCTCACTCCTCCGGCTGCCAGCTCTGGCGGGAGGCCGGGATGCCCAACTCCTGCGCCATGTAGTCCGACAGCACCTGATCCCTTTCCACGTCCAGCGACGCCCCATAGGGCAGGGGCAGGCCATCCTCCGTGCGAACCTCCACCTGCACCCGGCAGTCGATGCCCAGCGACGCCGCTTTTTCCGATATATATGCGGCGGTGCGGTCGGCTATGTCCCCGGACAGACTGTCGGCATAGACCGCCTGATACGCCTCCGTCTGCCGGTCCATCTCCCGCTGATACGTCTCGTACCGCCACGTCAGCTCCTCCCACCGCACCCGCAGCAGCGGCTGCACCACCGCCAGCAGCAGGATCAGTCCTCCCGCCAGCCCGGCGATGCGGCGGATGGTCTCCCCCTTGGGCAGCATCGCCGTCAGCAGAGACACCGCCAGCGCCGCAGCGGTCAGGCCCAGCAGCCACCCTCGCAGCGTTTCCATCATGGCGTCACCACCAGAATGGCCGAGGAGATGGAGATGAGCAGCAGCAGGGCGCAGCTGCCGGTCATACCCAGCATCAGGCCGAACACGCCACCCAGCGCATCGATGAGCTTCGCCAGCTCCGGAGCGGCGGTCATCCCCGCCAGAAACGCCGTCAGCTTGTACAAAAGATACTGCACCCCCAGACGTACAAAGGGTCCCAGACACGCCGCCAGCACCCCCAGCAGACCAAATACGCCGATGGCGTTTTTCACCACGCCCGCCCCGGCCAGCACACTGCCCGCCGCATCGGAGAGGATGCGTCCCACCACCGGCATGGCCCCTACGGCGGAGCGGGTCACCTGCACCGTCAGTGCGTCTGCCGAGGTACTGACGGCCCCGGACAGGGTCAGGTAGCCGGTAAACAGCACCAGTGAGCCCGTCAAAAGCCACGTCACCACCCGGCTGGCCGCCTTGGCGACGGTCCCCAGCCCGTGCCGGGGCAGCATGGCATCCGCCGTGGCCGCCGCCGCCAAAAAGTACGTCATAGGCAGCAGTAGTCCCCGGATGAGGGTAATGAGGGCATCGGCAAAGCACACGGCGATGACCTGTCCCGTTCCGGCGGTAACGGCGCCCCCTCCGGCGGCCACAGCGGCGGCCAGCGTCGGCAGCAGTGCCTTGGAGAACACGTCCAATTCCTCGATGGTCTGGGTCCCCAGCCCCAGCAGGCTCTTCATGCTGCCCAGCGACAGCACCGCAATGGCCGCCGCCCCGGCCATGGGCAAAAAACGGCGCATGGGGCTCTCCGGGGTGCGAAGCACGGCATCCGCCGCCCCGCACAGCAGCACCACCCCTAAGATCAGCACCGCTCCCCGCAGGTTCCCCCGCAGAGCCTCCCCCAGAAGAGTCGTCCCCTGCTCCAGCAGAGCGGCGATGCCGCCGGAGAAGTCCTTTCCCTCCAGCTCCTCCGCCGCCGGGGGAGCGGCGTCCGTCACCTCCTGCGGCAGGTCCGCCGCCCACGCAGGTACCATCGCCAGAAGCAGCAGGCACGCCAGCCACACCGCCCTTACAGCAGCGACCGCAGCACCTCCCACGCCGCCTGCATCAGGGGCAGCACCGCCAGCAGCGCCCCCATGGCCCCGGCCATCTCCACCGCCGAGGCCACAGCGCTCTCCCCGGCATCCCGGCACAGATCTGCGCCGATGCGGGTCACCACGGCGATGCCCGCCGTTTTCAGCAGCGGGAGAAACAGCGTGGAGGAGATCTCCACCGCCGCCAGCAGGTCCTCCAGAAAGGCCCATACCTCCCGCACACCACGGACGGCTGCCAGCGCCGCCTCCCCGCATACCGCCACGGCCAGCAGCAGCGCCAGCTCCGGCGTATGCTTTTTCAGCAAAGCGGCCAGCACGGCGCCCAGCAGTCCCAACGCCACGATCTGCCATACAGCCTCCATCTCTTATAACCCAAACAGCGTCTTGACCAGCTGGAACAGGTCGCTGATCTGCTGCACCAGCATCATCAGTACCACCACCAGACCGGCCAGCGTGGTCATCATAGCCTGCTCCTCCCGGCCGCTGCGTACCAACAGCAGGTTCAGCACCGCCACCAGGATCCCCACCGCTGCGATCTTGAAAATCAGGTCCACATCCATTGCTCGTCCTCAAATCAGCAGGATCAGCAGCAGGCCCGCCCCGGAAAACAGCCCCGCAAACCAGAGCTTTTCCCGCTGGCGGCTCTCCTGCTCCAGTCCTCTCCGCAGTTCCGTCAGCTCCCCGGCGGCCCATGTCAGCTCACCCAATATCCTCTGCTCGTCCCCCTCCGGCTCCAGCCGCCGCAGGATACGACCACCCTCTCCGGAGAGAGCCGCAAAGCCCTGCCGCCATGCCGCCGGAAAAGAGATGCCCTCCTCCAGCGCCGCCAGCACCGCTCCATAGTACGGTCCCGCCAATGGGCGCTGCCGCTGAGCCGCCAGCAGCCGCAGCAGCGTCTCCCGCCGGAAGCGAATGGCGGAGGCCATCTGCTCCAGCGACGCCGCCAGCTCCTCCAGCAGCCGCAGCTGCCGCCGCTGGGCCTGTACCAGTCCCAGCCACAGCCACAGGGCGCCTCCCAGCAGCAGAAGGCTCCCCAGCACATCCCTTACCACAGCTCCTCCACCAGATACCGCCGCTGCCCCTCCTCCCGCCGGATGGTCACCAGCTTTTCAAAGACCTTCTCCTTCAGCAGATGGGAAAACAGCGGCCTTCGCCCCAACTCCCGCCGGTCAGCCGCATGGATGGTGGCCAGAAACCGCACCCCGCAGTTGGCGGCAGCGGACATGGCCATCAGATCCTCCCGAACAGTGATCTCGTCCACGGCAATGACCTGCGGGTTGGCCGACCGCAGCAGAATGGGGATGCCCAGCGCCTTGGGACAGGCGTCCAGCACATCGGTGTGGCTGCCCAGTGCCATCTGGGGGATGCCCTGAAACATAACGGCGATCTCCCCCCGCTCGTCCACCACCGCCACCCGATGAGGTGGGACGCCCTCTGCACCGTCGGACAGTCCCCGGATCAGATCCCGCAGCAGAGTGGTCTTGCCCAGCCCCGGTGGGGCCAGAAGAAGGGTGCTGCAAAAGCTGCCCTCCCGGAACAGTTGGGGCAGCACCTCCGTCGAAAGCCCCGGCTGCTCCCGTGCGATACGGATGGTGACGGAGGAGATATCCCGCAGATTGGTGTTGACCCCGTCCCGCAGCACCGCCGTGCCGCACACGCCGATGCGGAAGCCGCCCCGTGCCGTGAGATACCCCCGGCTCAGGGTATCCGCCGCCGCATACCGGGAGTAGTCCGTCACCCCGTCGCACAGCTGCTCCAGCTCCGTTTGAGTCACCACCGGGTAAGGCCGCTCCCGTGCCGCCGGCACCTCCCCTCCCCGCAGCAGCAGCGTCAACGTCTGCCCGGCCCGCAGCCGCAGCTCCTCCGCCTCCGCCTGCTGCTCCTCCGGCACCTGACGGCACAGCCGCTGCCATCGCAGCGGCAGCAGAGCCGCCGCCTGCTGATACCGCCGGATGGCGTATGCCTCGTCCACACGCTCCACGCCCTTTCCTCTGTGATGCTCCACTATATGCTCGTCCCGACCCAAGTATGCCGCCCGTCTTATTTGTGCATTCCGTCAATTTGTATACCTCTTTTTAGGTTAAAATGACGAAGTTTGTGAAGTTTGCAGTCCCTTCTCCACTTGACTTCCGCCGCCCAACAGGCTATAATTTGCCGTCGTAGAAAAAGCGAGAGAAAAGAGCGTAAACTATGGAAAAATCTCAGAATAGAAAACCTTTTCAGGCCCTTCGTGACCTGTTCCACCCGGTGGACCTGACCCACGGCACCTGCTGGCGCACCATTTTGCAGTTCTCCCTGCCGGTGATCCTGTCGTACCTGCTGCAGCAGGTGTATACCATCAGCGACGCCGCCATCGTGGGCCAAACCCTGACGGCGCAGGAGGTGGCCGGCGTCAACGACACCACCTCGTTGGTGTTCATCTTCCTGCAATTCGCCTTCGGCGTCAGCGCCGGGTTCTGCGTCATCACCTCCTGCTGCGTGGGCGGCCGGGATCAGGCCGGTGTGCGCCGCTCCATGGCCGCCCAACTGGTGCTGTCGGCGGGGCTGACAGTGCTGCTGACGGCTCTGGCGCTGGTGCTGCTGAACCCCATGCTGGCCTGGATCAACGTAACGCCGGAGAACCCGGAGGTATACCGGGCCGCCTACACCTACTGCGGCATCATCTTTGCCGGCATCGGCGCCCAGCTGTTTTATAACTTCATCTGCTCCTTCCTGCGGAGCATGGGCGACTCCGTGACGCCGCTGCTGTTCCTGCTGGGCTCCACGGTGCTGAATGTGGCGCTGGATCTGCTGTTCATTCTGGTGCTGCGCTGGGGCGTGGCCGGAGCCGCCGGAGCCACCGTCACCGCCCAGCTCATCAGCACCGTGGCCTGCTTCGCCTATGCCTTTTCCAAGTATCCGGACCTGCGGCTCCACAAGGAGGACTGGCGCATCACCGGACTGGACCTGAAGCGTCATATTGTTCAGGGCGTGCCGCTGGGCCTCCAGTTCTCCGTGCTGGCCATCGGCATCATTGTCATGCAGAGCGTGGTGGTGAAGTTCGATATGATCGACGGCCAGATGGTGTCCCACGCCGCCCAGAACGGCTTCGGCGCCGCCAACAAGCTCAATAGCCTCATCATGACCCCGGTGAACGGTCTGGGCGCCGCCATGACCAGCTTCACCGCCCAGAATCTGGGTGCCGGGTACACCCACCGCATCCGCAAGGGCATCCTGCAGGGTCTGGTCATGGCCGCCATCATCGGCGTCTGCTCCGTAGGGCTGGGTCTGCTCCTGACTATCGACGGCGCATATCTCCACATCTTCCTCAGCGCCGACAAGGTCACCGCCGACACCATCCGCTTCGGCAACCACTTCCTGTATGTGGACTTCTCCATGTACCTGCTGCTGTGCTTCCTGTTCGTGGTCCGCAACTGCGTGCAGGGCATCCAGCGAGCCCCCTTCGTGCTGTGGGCCGGAGCATCCGAGCTGATCGCCCGTGTGGCCATCTGCCTGACCCTCCCGGCCCTGCTGTCCGGCGGCGTGGTCAGCGCCCAGTCCCCTGAGCTGGCCTTCTACGCCCTGTGCGCCGCCGATCCTCTGGCGTGGCTGGCGGCGGATCTGGTGCTGCTGGTGCCGTTCTTCAAGAATATGATGCACAGGAATTACCAATATCTCTATGGCGGCGTGGAGCAGCATTTGTTGGGTAAATGATCTTTGGGCGGCGGTTTCCGCCGCCCCTTGTCCCCCGCCGCCCGCAGGCGGCGGAATCCAAACCCCAGCCCCCCTCATGGGGGGGCGGCGGGCCGCAGCCCGCAGGGGGGCACCAAACCCCCGTCGCCCGGGCTAGGCGGCATCGTGCCGCCTAGCCCGGGCGTTGGGAAGGGAGCGGGGCCGGGGGGCCTCTGGCCCCCCGAGCGGCGGCCGGGGCCAGCCCAAAGAGAACCACGGGCGGGCCCCAGACAGGGGGCCGCCCCCACCCCGCCGCCGGGCCGCTGGGGGGGCCCCCGCCGGGGGAGGTCGGATTAGGCGCAGGCGGGGCACGGACGCAGGCAAGGCCGCCAACCCCACGCCAAGGCGGCCACAGCCAGCGACCGGGCCACCGCCCCCACGGCAGAGCGCCCCGGCGGGGGGGCTGCGGCCCCCCGCACACAGGCGGCCAGCAACGAGACCGGACGCAGGCCGACCACGGGCCGGGGGCCCCGCCGCCAGCCACCAGCCCACACCAACGGCGGCGAGGGCCCACGGGCCGGGGCCGGACAAGGCCGGGCCGCTGCGATGGGGCGGGGGCGGCCGGGCCGGGCCAGTACCGGCCCGGCCTGCACCCGACCGGCCGCATACCTTTTTGTCCCAGCCCGCCACCTTTGGGGGCGGGCCGAGGGGCCCCGGGGCGGCCGCATACGGACACGGTCTGACGGAGCGGGGTGCTTCCGATCCGGTACCGGGTGGGGGGAGGTACGGATAGAAGCAGGGGCCGTCCCTCCCGGTCGTGGGGCGGCGTCGGCGGCAAAAAAAATGGCCGGTGGGCTTTCCCCCCGGCTGGACACGACTGGACGAAAAAAATGCGGGGAGGACGCTTTGTCCCCCCCGCTTGCCGTTACAGCGGATACCAGATATCCCCCTGTTCGGCGTAGTAGTCCGAAACGTACTCGATGCAGGCCAGTTCCATGTGCTCTTGCAATGCGGCGATTGCCTCGTCCACCGTCATGCCTTCCGTGACGGCCGCCACCGCCGCATAGTCATCCAGAAACATGACCGACCCGTGCGCCGCCGCATGGCACCGCCAGCACAGGGTAATGAGGTTATGCGGGTTTGTCCGTGACCCGCCCCGGCCCCGTGGCACGACGTGATGAATCTGTAGGCCGTCCGTCGAATCGCAGAGGGCGCAGCGGAATCCGTCCCGGCGGTAAATGGCTTTGCGTAGCTTGTTGTCAATGTTGGCTGTCATGATGCAGCCCCCCTTTCTGCCGTTGTGGCGTCCCAGCAATGCCGCACGAAGTCAAGGGCGAAGCCGCCGCAGCGGGCCATGGCCCCTTGACCGTGTGGTATAATGGGAGGTCACAGCGGCAGGCGCTGCCCCTACATGCCCCAGAAAACCTCCACCGGTTCCGGCGTGGGCGTAGGCGTCTTGGCTTTGCCGCTGTACGCATAGTCCAACACAAATTGCCGTAATGTCGCATACGGACTCTTGCCTGTCTTGTAGCAGGCGTCCACGAAGGCGTCCCGGTCTGCCTGCCGTACCTTTGTCGTTAGCGTGCGCAGCTGCCGTCTGTCCCACTTGGCTTGCCTTGTCCGCTGGTACTTGGCCATGCTTGCACCTCCCTTCGTACTGGAGTCCCCTACACATTGTACCATGGCGTGATTGGAACCACAAGATGTTGTAACAAGATTCTTGTTATGGAACGTATGTTTCATCAAGATTCTTGTTATCCCTTGCACTGTCTGGTAGAACCCTGCGGCGGCAGCCGCATACCATACTGCAATGTTGCGTTCTTCAAGAATATGATGCACAGGAATTACCAATATCTCTATGGCGGCGTGGAGCAGCATTTGTTGGGTAAATGATCCTCATTCCGCCAAAATAGGGACAGGCGCTGCACAGCAGCGCCTGTCCCTTTTCACTTTCTTCAGACTTCCTCGTCCGGCCGGTACTCCAGCAGATCGCCGGGCTGACAGTCCAGCGCATGGCAGAGCTTGTTCAGCGTCTCCACCCGCACTGCCTTGGCCTTGCCGGTTTTCAGGATGGAGAGGTTGGCCATGGTGATGCCCACCCGCTCCGACAGCTCCGTCAGACTCATTTTCCGCCGGGCCAGCATCACATCAATATTGAATATGATCATACTCCGCCCTCCTTAAATGGTCATGTCGTTCTCCTCACGGAGAGCGGCGGCGTCCCCGATGAGACGGCTGAGCACATAGCACACGACCCCCACCGCCGCACAGCAGAACACCACCATGGGCGTAATCACAATGGTCAGCGGGGCGCTGCCCGCCCCCATAATGCCTATGGTAAGCATCCCCGCCGGAAAGACCAGCGCATCAGCAAAAGCCAGCACAGAGATCCTCTGCATATCACGGGAATTCTTCCGGGTAAAAGCTCCGCCGGGGGCGCTGATGCTGCCGAAGATGCGCCATCCGGGGATCATCGCCCCGAAGATGGGCAGCGCAAACAGCCACGCCCACACCAGGCACGGCCAGTAGGCCCACGCAAACTCCGGATCCGCCTGCACGATCTCCTGCCCATAAGAAGGCAGACACAAGAAGAAAAATACACCGCACAGCACCGCTGCCGCTATCAGCACCAGTCGCAGCAGGTTCGTCATGGTTTTTGTCTTCATGAGGCTCACTCCTTTCGTTGTTGTACCTATCATAGCAGCATCATTTCTGTTTGTCAACTATTTTTTTATTGTTTACGATAAATATTTTCTGTTTATCTAATTCGCAAATCAGGGGGTTGCTTTTTGCCGCAGGATGTCGTATACTATCCTTCGGAAACAACCGAATAGCTGTCTTCGAGGCGGGGTGTGATTCCCCACCGGCGGTATAGTCCGCAAGCGGTGCAAGCTGCATGAACCGGTGCGATCCCGGTACCGACAGTATAGTCTGGATGAGAGAAGGCGTGTATGGCATTTTCGTGATGCTCTTTTTTGATGCGTACACCTTGGAAGGCAAGCCTTTCCGGGGGTTTACTACATCAAAAGGGAGTATTTTTTTATGACTCAAAAGCAAAAGACCCATCACATTGCCGTGGCCGCCATGCTGTGCGCCGTGGCCTTTGTCCTCCAGTTCATCGAGTTCTCCATCCCCCTGATCCCCTCCTTCGTAAAGCTGGACCTGTCGGATCTGCCTGCCCTGCTGGGTACCTTCTCGCTGGGACCCGTGTACGGCGTGGTGATCCAGTTGGTGAAGAATCTGCTGCACCTGCCCTTCGGCTCCAGCGCCGGCGTAGGCGAGCTCAGCAACTTCCTGCTGGGCAGCGTGTTCGTGCTGGTGGCGGGCCTTGTGTACCGGCGGCATAAGAGCCGCAAATCGGCCTTGTGGGGCTCCCTGCTGGGCGCCGTGCTGATGGCGCTGGTGAGCCTGCCCTCCAACTATTTCGTGGTGTACCCGGCCTACGAGGTCCTCTACGGTCTGCCCATGACGGGCATCGTCGGGATGTATGAGGCCATCATGGGCTCCATCGCCCACGTCCCTACCGGCAATGCGCTGCTGAACTGCCTGGTGGTGTTCAACGTTCCCTTTACCCTGTTCAAGGGGCTGCTGAATGTGGGCATCTGCCTCCTCATCTACAAGCCCCTGTCCCCCCTGCTGCATAAATAACATCCGCAAGCCCGAAACGCAGTCCTCCGTTCTCTCAGGGGACTGCGTTTTTCTCTTGTGTGACGGTGCAAGCCATGATATAATAGAACAAACGATTGAGTTTAAGGAGGTGTGCCGCATGAGTGATCGGGTGATCTTGCACTGTGATCTGAACTGCTTTTTTGCCTCGGTGGAGCTGCTGAGCCATCCCGATCTGCGGGACATTCCCACCGCTGTCTGCGGCGACCCCGCCTCCCGCCACGGCATCATTCTGGCCAAGAACGAGCCCGCCAAGCGGCTGGGCATCCAGACGGCGGAGACCATCTGGCAGGCCAAGAAGAAGTGTCCCGGTCTGGTACTGCTGCCGCCCCACCACGGCCTGTACCGGGAGTACTCCCGGCGGGTCAACGCCATCTATGAGCAGTACACCGATCTGGTGGAGCCCTTCGGCATCGACGAGAGCTGGCTGGACATCACCGGCAGTATGCACCTCTTCGGCGGCGACCCCAAGGCCATTGCCGACGCCCTGCGCCGGCGGCTGCGGCAGGAGCTGGGGCTGACCATCTCCGTGGGCGTGTCCTTCAACAAGGTGTTCGCCAAGCTGGGCAGTGACTATAAAAAGCCCGATGCCACCACCGTCATCAGCCGGGAAAGCTGGCAGGATATCGTCTGGCCCCTGCCGGTGGGGGACCTGCTGTTCGTGGGCCGGGCCGCCGGACGGGTGCTGCACCAATACGGCGTGGAGACCATCGGCCAGTTGGCGGCCTGCTCCCCCCAGATGCTGGAGACGCTGCTGGGCAAGCTGGGGCTTCAGCTCCATGAGTACGCCAACGGGCTGGACGGCAGCCCCGTCCGTCCGGCGGGCCAGCAAGAGCCGGTGAAATCCGTGGGAAACGGCACCACCTTCCCCAAAAACCTCACCCGCTGGGAGGAGGTACAGCGTGGTCTGGCGGTGCTGTCCGACAGCGTGGCCATGCGGCTGCGGCAGCAGGGGCTGTACTGCGGCGGCGTATCCGTGTCCCTGCGGAACGCCCAGTTCCGCACCGTGTCCCGGCAGATGCGGCTCCCGGCTCCCACCCACCTGATGAAGGACATCTGGCAGTCGGCCATGGAGCTGACCCGGCGGCTGTGGAAGGCCCCGGAGCCGGTACGGATGCTCACCGTCACCGCCCTGTATATCACCGACAGCGCCGACTCCTTCCAGCAGCTGGATCTGTTGGAGGCCCCGGTGGTCTCCCGGCAGCAGGAAAAGCAGGAGAAACTGGAGCGCACCATGGACGCCATCCGTGGAAAATACGGCCGGGGTTCCATCTCCTTCGGCCTGCCGGGGGAGGATCGTGCTGGCTGGGACGACTGACCCATAGCGCCGCACAGGGGCAGGGCCATCCACAAGGCTCCCAACTTCCGCCCTCAGATCCGTTCCCCTGAGAACCATTTCCATCCAGCACAGCGCAAAAAGCATGGCTGCATAAATAGCGCAGCTGCGTAAAATGTGCCTGCGTAAAGGGTTCAGCTGCGTAAAAGCGTGACTGTGTAAAGGCTTCGTCCGCATAGAAAAGCATGACAGCGCAAAAGCACGACTGCATGAAAGGACTGCACAAAAGAGTGGCCGCATAAGCGGTACAGAGGCGTACTGCATAAAAATATGACGGCATAGGCGGTATAAATATGTAACTGCATAAAAAAGAGACGCACCCGCAGGTGCGTCTCTTTTTCACGCCGGGATGCCCCGGCCTTGGATCACAAAATGGCTTACAGCTTCTCCCGGACCTTGGCGGCCTTGCCGACACGGTCACGCAGGTAGTAGAGCTTGGCACGACGGACATAGCCGTGGCGCACAGTCTCCACCTTCACGATGGAGGGAGAGTGAACGGGGAACACCTTCTCCACGCCCACGCCGTAGGAGATACGGCGGACGGTGAAGGTCTCCTCGATGCCGCCGTGCTTCTTGGCGATGACGGTACCCTCGAACACCTGAACACGCTCACGGGCGCCTTCCTTGACCTTCACGTGGACACGGACGGTATCGCCCACTTCCACCTGAGGCACGTCGTTCTGCAGCTGCTTTTCATTCAGTGCTTTGATGAGATCCATGGATTTTTCCTCCTAAATTATAGGCGTTCATGCCGTCATTTCCGTGGCGCCCCACCTTTTTCGGGACACCGGCGACAGAGGACCGCCCTTTTCATGCCATGATAGAATATCACAGATGCCCGCCAAATGCAAGCATTATTTCCTGTTTTGACAAAAAAAGTATCGAAATAGGCTCCAACAAGCCCATTTCCCCTTGTTCATCCATGTACGCCAGCATGATACGGCTGAAAATCACTCGTCCCCCTGCAACAAGTCCCGCAGCTCATACAGCCGCAGCCGGGCGGATGCGTCCGTGGGGTCTTGGGCCAGAGGCTCCATCACGGCGATGAGCTCCGGCAGATGGGCCTTGGCTCCATCCGGGTGCAGCAGTTGCCCGTAAACGGCGCTGCATACGGCACGGTCATCGCCCCCTTGGCCCGGCAAAAGGGCGCAGGCCTGCTGGAAGGTTCGGAAAGCAGCCACGCCGCCCCAATCATCGCCATCATCCCCGTGGGACTGATCGTCCGAAAATCGGGTACAGGTCTCCGCCGCTCCGGAGCGGGCCAGCGTCACAAGGTCTGAATGGTCCCGCCGTGCTCCTTGCCGCAGGAGACAGAACACCATGGTGGCCAACGTCGTCAGGGTCAACAAAATCAGGGGCAGTCGCTTCATCAGGTCATCCGCCTTTGTTCCTCTGTCCCCATTGTACCAAAAAGTACCGGAGCCGTCCATCAAAACGTCCACTGATGCGTCCGTTATATGTCCGCAATCCGTCCATTTTTACGGGCAAAATCACGCCCGGAGGGAAAAAGCATCCCTCCGGGTGGTACGGTTTTTCTACCGGAAAATTTCCCCTGCCTCGTCCAGCAGCTCCCGGCGGCGGACCCGAACAAAGTCCGGGGACAGGTCCGGCCGGTAGCGGGCGATAGCCTTTTCCAGCAACTGGGGGTTCAGGCCGGGGTTCTGCGCCCGGACCGTTACCGCCGCCCGGAGAAGATCCTTCTCCTCCGTGAAGGCGATGCTCTGGATCATGGGGGCGATATCCACCTCCGCCAGCTGCTTGCGCTTGGTGCGCTTTTCGATCAGCAGCTCCGGGCGGTGGAACAGCTCCATAAGCGCCTCTGCGGCGCCCTCCGGTACACCGTGGTCATACTCTATCTCCATGTCCGCCCGCAGATACGCCAGCTCCCGCACCGGACGCTTGGCCTCGTAGCAATCCAGCACCCGCAGCCCCTCCGGCAGGCCCTCATTGAGCTTTTCGGCGATGCCGCTGCCGTCGGTATCCTGCGTCACCTCGAAGTCCAGCAGCTCGCAGTCGCTGGACTGGGCCACCGGCAGGGGCAGCACAATGGAGATGATGGGATGGGGATGGAAGCCCTGAGAGTGCTTGATCTCCAACTCCGTCCGGGGGAAGGCCCGCTGCACCGTCCGCAGCAGATCCAGATGGGAGATATAGGCCGCCGTCCCCTCTTTCACAAACAGAAGCCGCAGCTTAGACATCGCACTTCCCTCCTACCAGTCGATTGGCGCCGCAGCCGTTGCAGTGGGTGCGGCAATCCGGGGTGGTGACCCCGGCAAAGGCACGCTCCCGCTCCCGGCGGAGGTATGCCGTGGTGACGCCGCTGGAGATCATGTCCCAGGGCATCTTTTCATCCAGCGAACGGGTACGGTTGGCGTAGAAGTGGGGATCCAGCCCGCACTCCTCAAAGGCCTCCAGCCAGCGGTCCAGCGAGAAATACTCCTCCCATGCATCCAGCTTGGAGCCCTTGCGCCACGCCGTCTCCAACACCTTGCACATCCGGCGGTCGCCACGGGCCAGCACAGCCTCCAGAAAGCTGGTGTCGGAGTCGTGCCAGTTATAGGTGACGGTTTTGGTCTTGATGGCCTCCCGCAGCAAGGCCACCCGCCGCTCATACTCCTCCTTGGAGATCTGCGGCTCCCACTGAAAGGCCGTATGGGGCTTGGGAACGAACCACGAGGTGGAGACGGTGATGCGGACGCCCCGGTTTTTATTGCTGGCGCTCTCCCGCCATGTATGCATGACACGGGCCGCCAGATCGGCAATGCCCAGCACGTCCTCATCGGTCTCCGTGGGCAGGCCCAGCATGAAGTACAGCTTCACGGCATTGTAGCCCCCGGCAAAGGCCGTGCGGCAGGACTGAAGCAGATCCTCCTGGGTGACATTTTTGTTGATGACATCCCGCAGCCGCTGGGTACCGGCCTCCGGGGCGAAGGTCAGGCCACTCTTGCGGCCCTTGGCCAGCCGCTCCATCAGGTTCATGGAGAAGTTGTCCGCCCGCAGACTGGGCAGGGACAGATTCACATGGCGCTGCTGACAGAAGTCCTCCAGTTGGTCGCACAGCTGGGTCAGGGGCGGGTAGTCGCTGGTGGAGAGGCTGGACAGCGTCACCTCCTGATACCCGGAGCCGTCGCAGCTCTCCACGGCATACTGGGCACACAGGGCCTCGCTGCGGTTGCGGACCGGACGGTACACATACCCCGCCTGACAGAACCGGCAGCCCCGGATGCAGCCCCGGAACAGCTCCAGCATCACCCGGTCCTGCACGATCTCCGTGGAGGGGACAATGGTCTGAGTGGGGAAAAAGGACTTGTCCATATCGTGGACGATACGCTTGGTGACCACCGTCGGAGCGCCCTCCAGCGGCGTGATCTCCGCCACGGTGCCGTCGTCATGATACGTCACCTCGTACAGGCTGGGGACGTAGATGCCCGGCAGCTGGGCCGCCGCACGGAGAAACTGCGTCTTGCTCCAGCCCTCCCGGCGGGCCTTGCGGTGCAGCTCCACTAACTCCACGGTGATGTCCTCTCCCTCCCCCAGACTCACCAGATCGATGAAGTCGGCAATGGGTTCGGCGTTATACATGGCGGTGCCGCCGGCGATGACCAGCGGCGTCAGACCGGTGCGCTCTGCGCTATGGATGGGGATGCCCGCCAGATCCAGCATATTCAGAATGGCAGGAAAGGCCATTTCATAGCCCACGGAGAAGGCCACGATGTCAAAGTCCGTGATAGGCTCCCCGGACTCCAGGGCAAACAGAGGCATCCCGGCCCGGCGCATCTCCTCCTCCATGTCCCCCCAAGGGGCAAAGACCCGCTGGCACCATACACCGTCCATGTTGTTCATGACGCCGTAGAGGATCCGCATCCCCAGATTGGACATTCCGATCTCGTAGGTGTCCGGGAAGCAGAAGGCGATGCGGGTGTCCACCTGCGCCGGGTCCTTTTTCACAGCATTATATTCCCCGCCCACATAGCGGGCAGGCTTCTGCACTCGCGGCAGAATACGTTCCAATCGTTTATCCACAGTATATCTCCTGTATTCTTTGGTTTAACATCTTATTTTACCCGGTTTATCCCCCTTTGGCAAGCTTTATTTCCCGCAGATTCCATCCGGTCAGCCCCACGGCCCCCACCAGCAAAAAGGGGCTGCCCCCCAGCCGCCAGATGAACCATCCGCCACCCAACAGCAGCGCCAGCGACACCGCAAGGCTCACCGCCGACAGTACCCGCTGGGCGGTATAGGGTTCTGTCAGCCACGCCAGCGCCAGCCACAGGATACGGCCGCCATCCAGCGGCAGGGCAGGCAGCAGGTTGAAGGCCCCCAGTACCAGCTGCGCCCCGGCAAAGAGATACATCGGCTCCCACCACCGGCCCAGAAGGCCCATGGCCGCCGCCAGCAGCAGATTGCTCACCGGGCCTGCGGCGGCGGTCAGCAGCTCGCCGCCGTAGGAGATGCGGCGGTCATCCACCTGCATCTCGGCGCCGAACACGGTGATATGCAGTCTTTGGATCCGGCCTCCTACCCTTCGCAGCACCAACCAGTGGCCCAGCTCATGGCACACCGCCGCCGACAGGATAGCCCCCAGCAGCAGTGGGGAGGCCAGCCACACGAAGGCCGCCAGCAGCAGCGGCACCCCCGGCGAGATCCGCAGGCGCTCAGCCAATGCCATAGTAGGCGGGATCCAGATAGACGGTGTCCTTCTGGATGGCGAAGTGGAGGTGCGGGCCAGTGGCGTTGCCGGTCTCCCCCACCTCGGCAATGGGATCGCCCAGCGCCACCTGCTGGCCGGAGGAGGCAGTAATGCGGCTGCAATGGGCATATAGGGTGGTAAAGCCTCCGGCGTGAGACACGGTCACATAGTTGCCCAGTTGGCTGCTGTCCCCCACCGCCGTGACAGTGCCGTCTGCGAAGCTGGTGATGACGGTCCCGGCGTCGGCGGCAATGTCCGTGCCGTAGTGGAAGGCGTTCTCCCGCCATCCGAAGCCGTCGGTGACGGTCCCCTGCACCGGGGCGGCGTAGGCAAAGCCCAGCACCTGCTGGGTCAGGCACACGTCCTCTGGGGTGTTCTCCGCCGTGTAGGTGGCTGCGGCGGGCTGCGCCTGCCGGGGGCCGAACACAGCCGTGTAGGCGTCGTCCAGTGCTCCGGTCAGAGAGCCATCAAAGGCGTGACCTACGGCCGAAAAGGCCGCCGTAAAATCTGTGTCGCCGCCCATCAGCGTCAAGAGCCGCTGGCGGTAGGGCTCCAGTGTGTCCGGGGTCGTCAGCTTCATGGCCACCACTCCCAGCAGCAGTGCTCCGCACACCACCAGTTGCCACAGGCGGCCCACGGCGGGGCGGGGCCTCTGGCCTGCGGTGGGCCTGCGCTGCGGTGTGCGGCGGGCCATCGGGCGGCGCAGAGGCTGCCCGTGTGCCAGTGTGCGGCGGGCGGGCCGGCGGTGCTTTGTCTCGGTCATGCCATCCCCTCCTTTTGCGTTCAGTGTATGCGCCCTTCGGGCAGGGCAGAACCTCCGGGGCGGAGGGAAATTTCCCTCTTGACAGAAACGTTTCTGCACCGTATAATAGTTAGGCTGACGGGGTGTAGCGCAGCTGGTAGCGCGCTTGGTTCGGGACCAAGAGGCCGGGGGTTCAAGTCCCCCCACTCCGACCATGCAGAGTGTCCTTATAGGATCTGAGTATCCTGTAATGGACACTCTGCTTTTTTATTTCCCACAAAATTCATACTGCAAGGCGTTCCGGGGCGTAGCTGAGTGCTACGCCTTTTCTCCTTTCCATGATAATGTCGCCTCCGGGATCTTCCGGCGATCCGGCACATCGAAAGAGCCAATGCAGTTGTAGTAGATCACAACACGCTGATTGGTAACGCCGTCCTGCTTTTCAGCGTGGTACACCTCAATGTGGTCGATCAGCTCCGCGACCATACGCTTTGTAATGGTGGTCGCATCCGTGTACCGCCGTACCGTTTCAAGAAAATCGTCAACGTCCATGCGCTTGCTCTCGTCCTTTTTCAGCTCCAGCCGCCACCAGCTCGGCGCAGACCACCGGTACCAGCGCATAATACTCCCCCCGCAGCGTCAAAAAATTCGTGAAAACTCCATGCAGGCTCCTTTTATTCCCCGATGTCAGTCATCTCTCCACATGAAAACACGCCCCAATGTGGCGGAGCGTTGGATAGTCAGCGTGGAAAAAATTTCATCTGTGGAACGTCGGGCCGATGCTCCGTGCAGCTCAGGCCAAACCGGAGCGAGGCGACAAAAAAAGAGCGTTCCTTGGGGTAGCTGTCCATAAAACAGGTTTTGAAAAACAAATACTATGGCAGTTGCTGGACAAGGGTTGCTGACAAAAGGGGTATGTGTCATTAAGGCACATGCCCCTTTGCTTTTGCAGTTGCCTTTGTTGATGGTAGATGGATAGGATGGATTTTGTACGATTTAAGGTCGATAATCCGGAATTAGCTTCCCTGTGAGCAACGCAAAAATCATGGGCAACGATGCGTCCATGCCCTTGCACAAGTACAGCTCATAGGTCAGTTAAATGCCGATTTCCAACCTGTTTCATAAGGGTACTTCTGATATCATCTTTCAGAAAAGTAGTCAGAAATCTCTCACTCAAACCAATCCTTGTGAGGATAGGAAAGAAGTTTGCGGAAACGATAATTTTGTCCCTTATTCCGCGCTTCTGCAATCTGTGTACTGCGCTCACCGTTCCGTTCGCTATTGCATGGTTACAATTAGTTGTTCACCATCCAATGAACAGTGGGATCCCTTTCCATAAGCAGCACATCATTTACAGCGATAGAAATCTCTGAATTTGAAAACTGTTTTGCCTGTCATGCCGAGCAATTAGGATAGACAAGCGCAAAGAAACATGCTATAATTTCCATAAAAGCTCTAAAAGGCCACGTTAACATGTCAGGTCGCTGTCTGGCGGCACTTATTAACGGAGGTTTGGGTTATGAATAACAAACAAATGAAAAAGGCTACAGTCGATGCAATCAATGTGATGATCAGTCACGCGGACAAGGGTCCTTCCGGATTTTGGGTGGAGGATCACGAAGGCTGTGGAAATCCAGCGGTCTTTCCGGAATTTGAGGAGGGCTTGAAGCTAGGAAGGCTCATCCAAAAAGAACATTATTTTTGCCCATGGAATACCGCCATTATGTACGGCGATGGGCATGGCAACATAAACACGGGGTGTTACCATAGCTGTTCTATTAGCAAGGCAAGGTATCTGACCACTGAGGAACTTAAAGAAGTTCTTGTCCGCTTCAAAACACGCATGGAAAATGGCGATTACGATTGCGTTGACCATTTATCGCCGTTGCTGACAAAAGCCGAAAGCAGACACATAGAGGATCGCATTCTTGCGGAGCAGCATGAGTGCGAACGCTGCGAAAGGCAAAAGCGGCAGGATCGGCTCAAAAAAGCCGCTGCTCTGATTGCCAAGTATCCAGATGAAGAATCGCTTTTGGCAATCAATTATGGAGAAGATACATGCGTAGATGAAGAAGACGGCCTCGTATTTTTCAATCCGGATTCTCGTAAGGATGTCGTTGGCGCAGAAAAGATGTCCTATGATGAATATCTGGATGTCCAGCTTGCTTCTTTAGGGCACGCTTATCGTTCCGGATTTGCAAACGGCATATTTAATTATCTGCTTGAATTCAAAGGACAGATTGAGAAAGTCAAGCCAAAACATATTTGCTTCAAGCGGGTCTTCATTAGTGGAATGTACACCGATGGGACAATGTTTGATGATAAAGAGGATCACGTCTGGATGGACAAATCCGGCTTTGAAGAGTGCGCCGTTGGTGACAGTGTTTCGTTCTGCGCCGAGGTCTACCGCTATGTAAAAACCGGAAATGGAAAACTGATTGACTACGGACTGCGTAACCCGACAGGCATCCAAAAGATCGAAGCCTACGAGCTTCCCAGCGATGATGAACTGATTATGCAGGAAGTTGAACAGCTTATCTGCGAGACTTGCTTTCTAAGTGAGCGGTGCAATCGCAATTACTGCACAATGGATCCAAAGAAAAAGCGTTTGCTCAAACAAGAAATGTTCCGTGCAATAAAGGCACAGACAGATAAGGAGACGCAGAAATGAAACGATCCTTTCTTATGTGGGGACTTGTAATTGCATTGTTGCTGAGTGGGTGCGGATCGTCGGCATCCCGTGTTGAAACACTGAAAAGCTGGTCTTTCCAGTATAACGAGGGAACAAGCGATTACAGCCTTTTCTTTGGTTTGGCTGATAAAAATGATAAGTCCCTGTCAGCCGATGTTGATGTGGATATTCGAATCGTAAATGATGCGGATGAAGAGGTTTATGCTGGTACAAAGTCCGTTTCTACTGATGATTTCAGTTATTATTCCAGCCAAGCTGCCGGAGAGCAGTATCTTGCCAATGTGAGAATCCCTGCCTCTGAGATCAAAGCTGGAAAATCCGCAAGCGGGAAGGTTTATTTCACCGTGTACAAGGAAAACGCAGTTCAGTTTGACGAAGCAAACTGCGATGCTCTGTATTGCTTGCCTATTGAAGATGTTCAAGTGATGTTTGATTCATTTCCGCTGGATCTGAAGGTGAAAGACTTCATGGGGAGTACGGCATCCGTGATCCAAATTCAAGGAGCCGAATTTAAGTTTGACAAAGACTATTCTCCACAACTAACCATTACGATTACCGGAGAAAAGAAGAGCGGGAGCAGTGATTCCGGGTATGATATGATTAGTTATAAGCTGTATGACAGTGCGGGTTATCTGGTAGACTCCGGCAATATATACCTATCTTCTCTGAGCGCCGGAGATAAATTCAAGGATGACTCTGTTGTGATCTATGACGTTACTCCCGGTGAATCCTACACATTCCAGTTATCAGAGTATAGCTGGTGAGCTTTCGTAATTTTTCACGAACATAAGGGCTTGGGACGATCCCAAAAATGAAAACAGGGCGTTTCGGCGGTCAGCCGGAACGCCCTGTTTTTTCGGTGTGGGTACTCACCGGATTTGCTTGCTGCTCTGCAAGGAAATCCCGGTCAACCCACGCCGTTTTTCGCAAGTGTAGCTACACTTGCTGAGCTTGTTCTTCCTCTCATAATCGCATTGACTCGAACATTTGTTCTTTTTATAATTAGGCTGAGAGATTAAAAAAGTCTTGGAACGCAGCTGATTTTCATTGGAAAATGGTGGCATCGCCGCCTTGATTACCGGCTTGCACAGGCGAACGAGCCTGTCAAGGACACGCAGCGAGGCGAAGCCGATTCCTTGACTGGCACGGGCGGCTGTGCGACCCGGCGAACTGCCCGTAATTCTCCTGTGAATCCCTGTACATTGCCCAGTGGAATCCCGGAAATTGTCGTGATATACTGAATAGCAATAGGTCATATCACGCACTTTGCTCCGGGAGATTCATGCGGCAATGCTCGGAAATCTGAATGAAAAGGAAGGTGCAAATGGATAACAAGAAACGTAATGTCCAAGTGGAATCGGACGGCAGCCGCAGGGCCCTCATTCCTCTCTGGCAGGAGTTACCGCAGATCACGGTACGTCTGAAAGAAGGAAACACCATCTACCGCTTTACTGCCAGTTTTGACGGAACGCACACCCTTCCCGAAAAGGCGGTGAAGCTGATCGACTCCGAGGGGAGTGTGTGATCGTGACCAACAGCAACCTTGTCTTGGCAGACTGTCCTCTGATGATGGAGGAATCTACTATGAAGCAGTCTGACAAAATTACCGCGCTGTATTTGCCGCCTGTCCCGTGACGATGAATCACAGGGCGACAGTAACAGCATTGTGAATCAAAAAGACTATCTCAGCCGATATGCAAAGGAACACAGCTTCCGCAATACGGAGTTCTTTGTGGATGACGGTTACACGGGCGCGAACTTTCAAAGGCCGGATTGGCAGCGCATGATGGCGCTGGTGGAAGAAGGGAAGATCGGCACGGTCATCACGAAGGACATGAGCCGCATCGGTCGAAATTATCTGGAAGTTGGGATGTATACCGAGATCACATTCCCACAGAATAATGTGCGGTTCATTGCCGTCAACAGCGGTGTGGACAGCGCTAACCAGCAAGACAATGAGTTCGTCCCGTTCGTCAATATTATCAACGAATACTACGTTCGGGACGGCAGCAAGAAAGTGCGTACCTCACTCCGGCTCAAGGGAGAATCCGGCGAACACCTGACGACAATTCCGCCGTATGGCTACGTCAAAGGCCCGGATCATTCAGAGCATTGGCTCGTCGATCTGGAAGCGGCACGGGTGGTCAAGCGCATCTTTTCCCTCTGCATGGACGGGAACGGTCCGACGCAGACTGCCCGGATGCTGAAAGAGAATCATGTGTTGACGCCCACCGTTTATCAGGACAGGCAAAAACGAAAAGTCCGCTGCGCTTTGCCGGAGAATCCATACAACTGGAACGGCAGTACCGTTGCTGCAATTCTGGAACGGATGGAGTATTGCGGGCATACCGTGAACTTCAAAACGCACCGGCAGTCCTACAAAATCAAGAAGACCATCGAGAATCCACCGGAGCAATGGAAGATATTCCGCAACACCCACGAAGCCATTGTGGATGAGGAAACCTTTCAGCGGGTACAGGAGTTGCGCCGCAACAAACGCAGACCGGCAAGAACGGGCAAGAGCAACCTCTTTTCCGGCGTTGCCTACTGTGCCGATTGCGGAGAAAAAATGTACTACTGCACCTCGCGGAACTTTGAAGAACGACAGGATCATTTCGTCTGCTCTACCTCTCGCAAGAAGGGAAAAGACGTGTGCGGAACGCACTCCATCCGTGCGGTCGTTCTGGAAAAGGGCGTGCTGAAATTTCTGCAAATCCTGCTTTGGTATATCTCCGATTGCGAGGATCTGTTCCGGGATAAGCTGGGTGCAAAGCGTAAGGAGGACTTCAAGAAAGAACTCGCCGCAAAGCGCAGACAGCTCATGCAGGCACAGCGCAGGATGGAAGAGCTTGACCGTCTGTTCAAACGACTCTATGAGGACAATATCTCCGGCAAAATCAATGATAGCCGATTTGAAAGCTGTCCGACGACTATGAAAATGAGCAAGTAGAGCTGACGGAGAAGATGCAGCTTTTGGAACAAGAGATTGCCCAGCAGGAGGAAGAAGCCGACAGCATTGAGCAGTTCACCCTCCGGGCGAAGAAATACCACAACTTGCAGGAACTGACGCCCGCTGTGCTGCATGATCTTGTGAACAGGGTCTATGTTTCCGCACCGGATAAGAGCAGCGGGCAGCGAGTGCAGGATGTGCATATCAGCCTTGCCTGCATTGGTTTCCTGCCGGAGAGCATTATTGCCGAGATGCTCACGCACGCAGCAAAAAGCAGAACAGCGTGACTTCCGCCACGCTGTTCTCTCTAAAGCTTATAAACCTGTCTTATGCGCCACTACCCGCGGGGCGCTCTTTTCCATATGAAGAATTACTTACTTCAGCTCGACCTTGCCGCCGACTTCCTCGACCTGCTTCTTCAGAGCCTCGGCATCCTCCTTGGACAGACCCTCCTTCATGGTGGTGGGAGCGCCCTCGACGGCAGCCTTGGCCTCGGCCAGACCCAGACCCATGACCTCACGGATGACCTTGATAACCTTGATCTTCTGAGCGGCATCGAAGCCGGTCAGAATGACGTCGAAGTCGGTCTTCTCCTCAGCAGCGGGAGCAGCAGCACCAGCAGCAGGAGCAGCCATGGCAGCGGCGGAAACGCCGAACTCCTCCTCCAGAGCGTGAACCAGCTCGCTGAGCTCCAGAACGGTCAGGCCCTTGATTTCTTCGATCATAGCAGTAACTTTCTCGGACATTTTGATAAGCCTCCTAATTGTAAGATATTTTTAGATAGGGGTCGAGACGAAACGTCTCATTACTCGGCAGCGGCTTCCTCAGCGGGAGCGCCCTGCTTCTCTGCAATTTGCTTCAGCACGCAGGCCAGAGCGGAAATGGGAGCCAGCATGGTACCCAGAACCTGAGCCTGCAGCACGGGCAGAGCGGGGATGGCAGCCAGAGCATTGACGGTCTCCAGGGAGACGACCTTGCCGTCCATGAAGCCGCCCTTGATCTCGAACTTGCCGTTGAGTTTCTTTGCGAACTCTGCGATCACACGGGCCGGAGCGACGGGGTCATCCATGCACACGGCCAGAGACGTGGCGCCGTTGAGCTGATCGTCCAGCTCGTTCAGGCCCACATTGTTGAAAGCAAAGCGCAGCAGGGTGTTCTTGACGACAGCGTAGTCAATGTTGTTCTCACGGCACTGGGTACGCAGAGTGGTATCCTCTGCCACCGTGATGCCCTTGTAATCAACGATGACACCGGCAGCTGCGTTCTGCAGCTTCTCGGTCAGCGCCGCCACGACGGCCTGCTTCTCAGACAGAACTTTTGCGTTGGGCATTCTTTGATTTCACCTCCGGAAAAATTGTCGGTGCGTTCAAATAAAGGAAACCGTCCCTGTATCCAAGGACACAAGGACGGTGTAAGCAATCAAAATCGATTTGCCATCCTCGGCAGGACTTACGGCTTGCGCCACCTGCTGTCTTTGGAACGCATCAAATATTATACCAGCGGCCGGGCGCTTTGTCAAGCACCCTACCGAAGATATTGAAGCGTTTCGGGTCGAATCGACCCGGTGCAGCGTCAGATCTGCTTGTTGGCGTTCATCTTCACGCCGGGGCCCATGGTGGCGGCAGCCACGCAGGACTTGATATACTGGCCCTTGGCAGCGGCGGGCTTGGCCTTGATGATGGCGCCGATGAGAGCAGAATAGTTCTCATACAGCTTGTCAGCGCCGAAGGACACCTTGCCGATGGGGCAGTGGATGATGTTGGTCTTGTCCAGACGATACTCCACCTTACCGGCCTTGACCTCCTTCACGGCCTTGGCCACGTCGGGAGTGACGGTGCCGGCCTTGGGGGAAGGCATCAGGCCCTTGGGGCCCAGCAGCTTACCCAGACGGCCCACAACACCCATCATGTCGGGGGAAGCGACCACCACGTCGAAGTCGAACCAGTTCTCCTTCTGGATCTTCTCCACCATGTCCATATCGCCCACGAAATCGGCGCCGGCCTCACGGGCAGCGTCGGCCTTGTCGCCCTTGGCGAACACCAGCACACGGGCGGTCTTGCCGGTACCGTTGGGCAGCACGATGGCGCCACGGACCTGCTGATCGGCGTGACGGGAGTCAACGCCCAGCTTCACGTGCAGCTCGACGGTCTCGTCGAACTTGGCGGAAGCGGTCTTGCATACCAGCTCCAGACCCTCCTTGGGATCGTACAGGGTCCCACGGTCGATCTGCTTTGCACTGTCTTTATACTTCTTACCTCTAAACATCTCTTACACCCTCCTTATTCGCCCACGACGACGCCCATAGAACGGGCGGTGCCGGCGATCATGCTCATGGCAGCTTCCAGAGAAGCAGCGTTCAGATCACGCATCTTCAGCTCAGCGATCTTCTGAATGGAGGCCTTGGAGATGGTGGCCACCTTGGTCTTGTTAGGCACACCGGAGCCGGACTCGATGTTGCACTCCTTCTTGATCAGCACCGCAGCCGGGGGGGTCTTGGTGATGAAGGTGAAAGAGCGATCGGCGTACACGGTGATGACCACGGGGATGATGAGACCCATGTCATTCTTGGTGCGCTCGTTGAACTCCTTGGTGAAAGCGGCGATGTTCACGCCGTGCTGACCCAGAGCGGGGCCAACGGGGGGTGCGGGGGTTGCCTTGCCTGCAGGGATCTGCAGTTTTACATAACCAACGACTTTCTGTGCCATAAAGAGGCACCTCCTTCATAAAAATGTGGTAGCAGCCGGTCAAATACCGGACCTGCTCTTGGCGAGACGCACAGCGTCTCTCCCACTTGCGCCGGAGGGGATGCTCCGGCCTGTGTGCGTCCGACGCACTCAGGGCTGGACGACCTCGACCTGATCGAGCTCCAGCTCTACGGGAGTCTCTCTCCCGAACATGGAGACCACCACACGGACCTTGTTCTTGTCGGCGTCGATCTCCTCCACGGTACCCATGAAGCTGGCCAGAGGGCCGTCCGTGATCTTCACGGTATCGCCCACGTTGTACAGCACCACGATCTCGTGCTTTTCCACGCCCAGTGCAGCGACCTCCTCCTCCGTCAGGGGGATGGCCTTGTTGGCCTCTCCTACGAAGCCGGTGACGCCACGGATGTTGCGGATCAGATGCCAGGTGTCATCTGTCAAAATCATCTTAATGAGGACGTAACCGGGGAACACCTTGCGCTCCACTTCCTTCATGACACCCGACTCGGTGACCTCGGTGACGGTCTCCATAGGGATCTCCATCTTCAGGACCATGTCGGACATATTGCGGTTCACCACGGACTTTTCAATGGCCGCCTTCACCGCATTTTCATAGCCGGAATAGGTGTGGATGACATACCATTTTGCGTTATCAGCCATGCTCCGCTCCTTAGTGCGTAAACAGGCCGATCAGCGTCTTGACAGCCAGCACAGCCACGCCGTCAAAGATCCAGATGCAGGCGCCCACACCCAGAGAGCACAGCAGCACGGTGCCTGTGTTCTTGGCCGTGGTCTTGGCGCTGGGCCATACCACCTTCATCAGTTCGCTTCTCATTTCACGGAACCACTTGCCGTGATCCTTCTTGACTTTCTTTTCCTCTGCCATCGCTGTTTCTCCTTCCAATTACTTGGTTTCGGTATGGACCGTATGCTTTCTGCAGAAGGGGCAATACTTGTTCATTTCAAGACGGTCAGGGTTGTTCTTCTTGTTCTTCATCGTGTTGTAGTTTCTCTGCTTGCACTCATTGCATCTCAAAGTGATCTTCACTCGCATCTAACGGCACCTCCTTATTAGATTGACGGCTCCGGCCCCGCCGGACCGCCGCTTGCCTCCCTGAAGGGCGCAGCCTCTTTTCTGCGTCAGAAGCGAAAAAACGCATGAAAAGAAAGCCCATGTCCACAGGTAAGGACTATTCTAACACAGGCAAGTCCCTCCGTCAAGGCGTTTTTTCACGAAAAGGAGAAGATTTTTCATGAAAACGGCGCTTTTCTCCCCCCTTCTCCGGTTTTTTCTCTGCCACCGGTTGCGCCGGAGGGAAAAGTTGTGTATGATAGAGAAAAATTCACCCTGCGAGGTATGCGAGAATGAAGATCATGGCCATTGATTACGGCGACGCCCACACCGGCATCGCCATCTCCGACGCCACCGGCACGCTGGCGGGCTTCACCACCGTCATCGACAGCCGCAAGGCGGAGGTGGTGGTGCAGGAGATCCTCCGGCTGATCCCGGAGCATGGGGTCACGGAGCTGGTGCTGGGCTATCCCAAGAACATGGACGGCACCGTGGGGCCCCGTGCCGAGAAGGCCGCTGCCTTCGCCGAGACGCTGCGGCAGGCGGCAGACCTCCCCGTGACCCTGTGGGACGAGCGGCGCACCACGGTGGATGCCCACAACATCCTATTTAACAATGGAAAGAACGCCAAACAGCGCAAAAAGGTGGTGGATGCCGTGGCGGCGTCCCTGATGCTGGAGGGCTATCTCACCCGCAAGCGGCTGGAGGCGCAGCGCCATGAGTGAGGTCTGCATCATCGGCGGCGGGGCCTCCGGCCTGATGGCGGCGCTGACGGCTCTCTCCGACCCCCGGAACCGGGTGACGCTGCTGGAGCGGCAGGGCCGGGTAGGCCGCAAGCTGCTGTCCACCGGCAACGGCCGGTGCAACCTCTCCAACCGCCATGCCTCCCCGGCTCACTACCACGGAGCCGACCCGGACTTCTGCCGCCCTGCGCTGGAGGCCTTCCCGGTGGCGGAAACGCTGCGCTTTTTCCACCAACTGGGCCTTGTCACGGTGGAGGAGCCCGACGGCAAGCTGTATCCCCGCTCCAACACCGCCAATTCCGTGCTGGATGTGCTGCGTCTGGCGCTGGAGGGACAGCCGGATCGGCTGACCCTGCGGACCGGCGACCCTGTCACCTCCCTGAAGTGCCAGGGGCAGGGCTTTACCGTGACGCTGGAGAGCGGTGAGGTCCTCCGGGGTATGGACTGCGTCATTCTGGCCGCAGGCGGCGCCGCCGGCAGCAAGGTGGGCGGCGTGCTGGACGGCTATCGGCTGGCCAAGGGGCTGGGCCACCACCGCACGGCTCTGACCCCGGCACTGGTGCAGCTCAAGACCGATCCCACCTATCCCCGCTCCCTGAAGGGCGTGAAAAACACCGCCCGCATTACTCTGCGGCGGGGCCGGGAGCTGCTGGCGGAGAATCACGGTGAAATTCTCTTCACCGAGTACGGCGTCAGCGGCCCCGCCATCTTCGAGATCTCCCGCTATGCCATTGGTGAGGACGTGACCCTGTCGCTGGATCTGTGGCCGGAGCAGTCGGAAGCGGACACCGCCGCATGGCTCCGCCGCCGGCAGGCGCTGGCGCTCCGCAATCGGGAGCTCACCTGCGGACAGGCCTTCACCGGCGCCCTCCACAGCCGCCTGAGCCAGATGGCGGCCAAGTACGCCGGGCTCTCCCCCTCCCTCCCCCTGGCAGACGCCCCGGAGGAGGCACTGGCGGTGCTGGCCCACACCTGCAAGCATTTTGAACTGCCCGTCACCGGCACCTGCGGCTTCGATCAGGCACAGGTCACCGCCGGAGGGCTCCGCACCGACGAGTTCGATCCCCACACCCTCCAAAGCCGTCTGGTCCCCGGCCTGTACGCCTGCGGCGAGGTGCTGGATGTGGACGGCGACTGCGGCGGCTACAATCTGCAATGGGCATGGTCCAGCGGCCATCTGGCCGGGCAGCTACGATAAAATCAGCAGGATATTGCGTATCATACGCAATATCCTGCTGATTTTACGGCATTTCTCTGGCTTCCTTCTTGGTCTCCATGGGGTATACCGTCAGCTGATCGCCGGTGGCTGCCATGGCCAGCAGCACCTCCTCCGGGCCGTGATATCCCTTCTCCCGCAGCTTCCGCTCCAGCCACACGCCATTCCTTCCCGCCTTCCGCAGATTCTCCGGCAGCACCCGGCCGTCTTGCACCACCGGGGTCTGGAGCAGCTCCTGCTGGGGCTGCATGGACAGGTCCGCCGGCGTCACCGGCCGCTGCATGGCCGCCGGCAGAAACGTCACCGTGCCGTTGTGCTCTAAAATGGCGGTCTGGATCTGGTCGAGGTCAAAATACCCCGATACCCGGCAGTACATGAGAAATTCGTTGAGATCCATCCGGGCTCGCCGCAGGTTTTTCCGGTAGATGACGCCGCTGTCCATGAGGATCAGCGGCTTGCCGATGATGAACCGCCGCACCCGGATGGACTTGTTGGTCAGCAGGGCGATACCCCACGCCGCCAGCCCGTACACCACCATGGCCCAAAGGGGCCGCAGAGGCGACTCCAGCTCCGAGGCCATTTCGGCGGCGATGGACCCGATGGTAATGCCCATCACATAGTCAAACAGGTTCATCTGGGACACCTGCTTGTTGCCGGAGAGCTTGGTCAGCAGAAACAGGGCCGCCAGCGACCCCAGCGCCGTCAGGGCGATCTGTCCCCCCTGCTGCAGGATATCCTCCATAAAAAACACGCCTCCCGAAGCACTGATCTTCTCTCAGTATGCCCCGGCAGGCGTATTCTTATGTACCTTTACTCGTGGGTCCGGACGTTGATGAACTCCGCCCGCAGCTTGGAGTAGAGGATGGTCTGGCTGCTGTACAGCCCACAGTAGCCGGAGATCAGATAGCTGATGGAGCAGGCCATGGCGAAATACAGCAGATCGCCGGAGCCGAACAGCTCCACGCTGAGGATGATGGAGGCCAGCGGGCAGTTCACCGCCCCGCAGAACACCGACACCAGCCCCATAGCGGCCCCGAAGCCCGCCGGGAGACCCAGCCAGCCCGCCGCCACGCAGCCGAAGGCGGCTCCCACGAAGAAGGAGGGTACCACCTCGCCGCCCTTAAAGCCGCACCCGATGGTGATGGCGGTGAAGAGCAGCTTCCACACCCATGCCCACGGATCCGCCTGTCCGGCGATGGCCCGACCGATGACCTCCATGCCTGCGCCGTTGTAGTCTCCATTGGTAAGCAGCGTCAAGCCGATGAGCACCGCCGCTCCCACCGCCACCCGCAGGTAGGGGTTTTTCAGCGTCCGCTTCAGCAGACGCTCCACCCCGTGGAGCCCCCGGCAGAACAGGATGCTCACCACGGCGCACAGCAGCGCCAGCACCATCACCAGCAGCATGGTCCGCACCTCCAGCCCCGGCACCGTCACCGTGAACCGGGTGGGCGGTACCCCCATGAGCACCGACACCAGATAGCCCGTCAAGGCCGCCGTCAGGCACGGCACCAGCCCGGCATAGTACAGAACGCCCACGCTGATGACCTCCAGTGCAAACACCGTGGCCGTCAGGGGTGTGCCGAACAGGGCGGCAAACACGCCGCTCATGCCGCACAGGGTGGCCAGCGGCAGATCCTTCTCCCCCAGACGCAGCAGCCGCCCCGCCTGATAGCCGATGCCGCCGCCGATCTGCAGGGCAGCGCCCTCACGTCCGGCGCTGCCGCCGCACAGGTGGGTAATGACCGTGGACACGAAGATCACCGGCACCAGCAGCCCCGGCACCTGTTCCCCGAAGTGGACAGAAGCGATGACGTCGTTGGTACCCTTTCCCTCCGTTTTGGTGATCCGATACAGCCCCACGATGGCAAGGCCCCCCACCGGCATCAGGTACAGCACCCACGGATGGGCCAGACGCATCTGTGTGGCGGTGTCCACGCCGATGTGGAACAGGGACCCGATGATCCCGCCCACCAGTCCGATGACGCCGCCCAGTACCATCCATTTCAGCAGCGTCACCGCATATTGTCCGATGTGGGCCACCCGCTCCTTCAGCCGTTCCATGTCCCGTCCCTCCGCTTTTTCACAGCATCTTTATATCCTGTCTGTTATATCATTTCCTGCGGCGCCTGTCAATCGCCGCTGCTGCCGCCCTACGAAATTTTTGTCAAGCTGAAAATCTTTCAGCCCATCTCACATTTTTTATTTTTCCCTGTTGATTCTCACGACGGGATGCACTATAATATGGGTAACTGGCAAAAACAAGGAAAACAACGCTTGAATGGAAAAAGGAGGAACCACCAGATGAAATACGGTCGTACATTCAATTTCTCCGCCGGTCCCGCTATGATGCCGGAGCCCGTGCTGGAGGAGATCCGGGACGAGATGATGAACTATCGCGGCAGCGGTATGTGCGTCATGGAGATGAGCCACCGCTCCAAGGTGTTCCAGCAGATCGCTGACGAGGCCGAGGCCGACCTGCGCAAGCTGATGCACATCCCCGACAACTACAAGGTCCTGTTCATTCAGGGCGGCGGCACTGTACAGTTCGCCATGGTGGCCATGAACCTCATGAAGAACGGTAAGGCCTGCTATGTGGAGACCGGCGCATGGTCCAAGAAGGCCATTGCCGAGGCCAAGAAATTCGGTGAGGTAGACGTCATCGCCTCCTCCAAGGATAAGAACTTCTCCTACATCCCCGATTGCAGCGATCTGGACATCCCTGACGACTGCGATTATGTCTACATCTGCGAAAACGAGACCATCAACGGCACCACTTGGAACAAGCTGCCCAACACCAAGGGCCATGTGCTGGTGTCCGACCAGTCCTCCATGTTCCTCTCCCGCCCCTGCAACGTCTCTGACTACGGCCTGATCTGGGCTGGCGTGCAGAAGAACGTGGGGCCCGCCGGCATGGCCGTGGTCATCATCCGTGAGGATCTGATCCGTGACGATCTGGACCCCAAGACCCCCATCTATATGATGTACAAGACCCATGCCGACAACGGCTCCATGTATAACACTCCCAACTGCTGGGCCATCTACTGCTGCGGCAAGGTATTCAAGTACCTGCTGAACATGGGCGGTCTGGAGGAGATGGAGAAGCGCAACATTGAAAAGGCCAAGGTGCTGTATGACTTCCTGGATTCCTCCAAGCTCTTCAAGGGTGCCGTGGTGCCTCAGGACCGCAGCCTCATGAACGTCCCCTTCGTCACCGGCGACAAGGATCTGGATGCCGCCGTGGTGGCCGCCTCCAAGGAGGCCGGCTTCGACAACCTGAAGGGCCACAAGTCTGTGGGCGGTCTCCGGGCCTCCATCTATAACGCCATGCCCAAGGAGGGTGTGGAGGCTCTGGTGGAGTTCCTCACCAAGTTCGAGGCTGAGCATCAGGCGTAACGTCTGTCTCTCGGGACGCAGGTCCGGAAAACCGGACAAATCGCCACATTCCGACAATAAAACGTATCATCGAAGGAGAATATTACTATGCGTATTCTTATTACAGACGGTATGGACAAGGCCGCCATGGCGCAGCTGCGTGAGCTGGGCCACGAGGTGGTGGAGCAGTTCTATGAGCCGGATCAGCTGGGCGCCGCCCTGCGGGACTTTGACGCCGTGGTGGTCCGCTCCAAGACCAAGGTCCGTGCCAACCACATCGACGAGGCCAAGGGCGGCAAGCTGAAGCTCATCATCCGCGGCGGCGTGGGTGTGGACAACATCGACGTCAAGTACGCAGAGGAGAACGGCATCACCGTCCGCAACACCCCCGGTGCCTCCTCCCAGTCCGTGGCGGAGCTGGCCATGGGCCATATGTTCGCCTGCACCCGCTATATCTCCATCGCCGGTCACACCATGCGTGAGGGCAAGTGGGAGAAGAAGGCCTACGGCAAGGGCATCGAGCTGCAGGGCAAGACTCTGGGCATCATCGGCTTCGGCCGCATCGGCCAGCATCTGGGCGTCATGGCAAAGGCCATCGGCATGAACGTCGTCGCTTACAGCACCACCCGCCGTCCGGAGGTGGAGGCCAAATTCGGCATCCCCTATGTGACGCTGGAGGAACTGCTGGCCCAGTCCGACTTCATCTCCCTCCACGCTCCCGCCGCACCCGGCGCTCCCCTCATCAACGCCGATACCATCGCCAAGATGAAGGACGGCGTGGTCATCATCAACACCTCCCGTGGTGCCAACGTGGACGAGGACGCCCTGCTGGCCGCTCTGGAGTCCGGCAAGGTCCGGGCCGCCGGTCTGGATGTCTATGCCGACGAGCCTACCGCCAACGCCGCTCTGTACAGCCATCCCATGGTGTCCTGCACGCCCCACATCGGCGCTGCCACCGTGGAGGCTCAGAAGCGCATCGGCACCGAGATCGTGGATATCATCCGCAGCTTCTGATCTCCCTATTATGCAAGAAAAGAAGGGGTACGGCAGAGCCATACCCCTTCTTTTTCACCGCCTCGCAAGAATGCAGCCTGTGAGCACCGCTCACAGGCTGCATTTTCGTTTCTCTATTTACGGTCGTTTCCACCAGCTGCCGCCGCCTCCAACGCCGCCGGAGTCCTCAGCGCCGCCGGAGTCCTCAGCGCCGCCGGTATCCGGCGTGGTGGGATCTGTCGGATCCGTGGGGGTCGTCGGTTTGGTGGGGTCGGTAGGTGTCACCGGTGTGATGGCCTTCTGGTGCGCCGGGCAGATATCATCCTTGGGATCGTTGGGCGTAGCGGAGCCGTCCAGCACCTTCAACAGGTACTCATGGTCCCTGGCCTTGATATCGTTGAACAGCGCCCGGTTCCAGTCCAGCACCGCCACCTGCTTCACCTTATCCTTGGGGCAGTACTGGGTGGCAATATGCTTCCCCTCGGTGCAATAATCCACCATCTTGTGAACGTTACAGGTCGCCGTGGGAGCCGTATCCGCCGCCACCGTCACGGTGCGGACACGGTTGCCCCGCAGGTCCTTGGTGCAGGCATCCGTGGCCAGCAGGCCGCTGTCAGAGCACACCGTCACCTGCGTCAGGCCGGTGCAGCTGTCGAAGGCCTTGTCCTCCAGATCACCATGGATCTCCCGCATCACCTGCTTCCACAGCTGCGCCGAGCCGTTGCCCATACCGTAGGACAACTCATCGTTGGACTCATAGCCCGTCCATACCGCAGCGCAGTAGTAGGGGCTGAAGCCCACGAAATAACGGTCCCGGTTGTCATCCGTAGTACCGGTTTTGCCGGCGATGGTCATGCCGGAGAAATATGCCTCCGTACCGGTACCGCTGGTGATAACGCTCTCCAGTATATCCCGCAGCAGATAAGCGGTAGTCTCCTTCATGGCGCTGTGGGCGGAGGTCTCGTTCTCCATGACGACATTCCCCTCGGAGTCCTCCACCCGCAGCCATGTCCGGGGCTTGGTGTATACGCCGTCGTTGGCGATGGCGGCATAGGCCGCAGCCATCTCCTCCGTGGTGACACCCACGTCGTAGCCGCCCAGGCCCATGTTACCGGACTGCTGACTGTCCCGCTGGGTCAGGGTGGTGAAGCCCAGCTTCTCCACCATATAATTATAGGAGGCCGCCGAGCCGTAGCTCTCATTGACCCGCACGGCGCAGGTATTCAGGGACTCCACCAGCGCCGTCCATACGGTGGTCAGGCCGTAGAAACCGGAGTGGGAGTTCTTGGGCCATGCGCCGTAGCCACTCAAATCCCGGACGGGATAGTCGTCGATGGCGGAGGCAGCGGTGATGGTACCGTCATCCAGCGCCGGGGCATAGTCGGAGATGGGCTTGGTAGCAGAACCGCACTGCCGGGGCTCCGTGGCCCAGTTCCAGCCACGGTCCACCGTCTTGGCGCCCAGACCGCCCACCATAGCCACCACGTTGCCGGTGGAATTGTCCACCAGCGTGATAGCCGCCTGCAAGGGCTTGCCGTAGTCGTCAGTATACTCCACCAGATCGCTGTTTTCAAAAACGCTCTCCGCAATGGACTGGAGCTTGCTGTCCTGCAGCGTATAGATCTTATAGCCGCTGCTGTAGATCTTGCTGACGGCCTTCTCCTGTGCCGTACGGACGTTGCCGTTCTCGTCGGGTGCATCGTCCTCCAGCCCCAGCTTCTCCACCAGCGCCGCCGCCACATCGGAGATGACCTGATCCGTATAATAGGAGTTGTTGGCGGTGGACTGCACGGTGGGCTTCTCCGGGGTCTCCTGATCCTCCGTAGGCTCGGTGAAATTGCCGAGATTCGTATACCCGTCGCTGAACTGGACCTCCTCCGCCACGGCGGCATCATAGGTGGCCTGATCGATCTTCCCCTGGCTGAGCATCTCGCCCAGGATGGTCAGCTGCCGCTCCCGGTTGTTCTCACGGGCCCAGTCGCTGATCAGAGGATCATACATGGAGGGATTGTTGGTGATGCCGATGAGACAGGCACACTCCGCCAGCGTCAGGTCCTTCACATCCTTGTGGAAGTACATCCGGGCAGCCGTCTGCACGCCGTAGCACTGCTCTCCCAGATAGATGATGTTGAGATACATCTCCAGGATCTGGGACTTGGAGTAATCCTTCTCCAGCGCCAGCGCCCGGTAGATCTCCGTGATCTTCCGCTTCACCGTCACCTGATTGTCGCCGGTGACGTTTTTCAGCAGCTGCTGGGTGATGGTGGAGCCGCCCTGTGTGCCGCTGCCGGTCAGGGTCCTGGTGATGGCCCGCAGGGTCCCCTTCCAGTCCACCCCGTGGTGGGTCTCGAAGCGCTTGTCCTCGATGGCGATGGTGGCCTCCTGCAAATACTTGGGGATGTCCCCGATATCCACCCAGATGCGGTTTTCATCGCTGAACAGCGTCTGATACATCTCCCATGTCTCGCCGTCCGTCCCCAGACGGTACAGCTCCGTGGATACCTTCCGGTCATATTCGGACATATCCACCTCTACGTGGCCCTTCAGGGACTTATTGATGTAGGTCATAAAGATCCCCACAAAAATGGCCATGGTCAGCACGCCCACCAGCACGATGGTGCCGATGACGCCCCAGACCCTCTTGGCCCGTCCCTTCCCTCGGTTTTTCCTCTGATGGGCGCTCTGCTCTGCCTTATCACGGTCATTGGAGTGTTCTTTCATGGACAGCGCACCTCACTTTCTGTTTCGTTGTTCCGGCCGCCGACGGGCGGCCTCAGGCTTTTTATACGGCTTCTCCCTGCCGCCCTGCTCCGGAAGGTCCCGGCTGCGGCAAAAAGCACATATTAAACCAATATAAGAGTTATTTTACCACACCTGTCAACCGATAAAAATACCTTTTTGCGTAAAAAACGCAATCACCGTATCCTTTGACCCGGCACATAGGTTCCGTTTTGTGCTGCTTTTCCAATTTTTGTGCGGAAATCGGCAGCGCCGCCCTCTTGCAATTTCTGTGGAAATCCGTTATAGTAGGGGGACATCAACCTATGCAGGAGGTATTTTCTCATGAGCGATGAGTTTGGCCCCAGCTTTATCACCCTCACCGACGAGGACGGCAACGATATCGAGCTGGAGTATGTGGACGCACTGGAGCACGAGGGGCAGACCTATATGGCCTTCTTCCCCGCCGTGGAGGACGAGGCGGACGAGGAATCCGAGGACTATGGTCTGGTGATCCTGAAATCCGTCACGGAAAACGGCGAGGAGCTGCTCAGCACGCTGGATGACGAAGCGGAGCTGGAGAAGATCTACGAGCTGTTCATGGAACAGTTGCTGTCCGACGAGGAATAAAATTCCTGACCATTTCTGCAAAACCCCCTTTTATTTTCCCACCGGGTCTGTTATAATAGGGTTGTCGCCGGAAGGCGATGGTCCCGCAGGGATGTGACGGGTCTTTTTTATCCTCACATTTTGTTATAGGGGATGTCGGATCAGTATGTGGATCGCAGGCCTCCCGGCTGCCGTCTGCGGCTGGAAGTTGGAAGCGGTGAAGCACGCTGGAGACAACCCACCTGCTGAAACGGTGCAGGTTATAACTTGGCCCCCACGCCCGGCGGGACAACTGGTAAAAGCCCGGTCAGCTCCGGAATTCCTCCGGAGCTGACCGCTTTTTCGGCCTATGGCCGGATAATTTCCGCTTTCCCCTCTTGCACAGCAGACAGATTTCCTGTATAATCACAATTAACTTTACGAAGTCGGGTCGTAATGACCCCTATTTTGAGAGGATGAAACAACTATGAGCGCATCAAGAGAAAAGAAGAACCGGCAGGAGGTTGCCGCCAGCGGCGTCGCAGACCCCAAGACTGCCCGTCACGCCCAAGAGCTGGCCAAGGAGCGCCGCTCCAACCGACTCTATGCCATCATCGCCATCGCCTTTGTGGTAGTCGCCATCGGTCTGGTGGTGTGGAACTCCAACATCATCCAGCGCGGCACCACCGCCGTCACGGTGGAGGGCGAGTCCTATTCCGCCGCCGAGGTCAGCTACTACTATCACAATGCCTATAACAGTATCGTCAACTCCAAGTATGCCAGTCTCTACGGCATCAACAAGAACACGGCCCTGTCTCAGCAGAACCTGAACGACACCGCCAAGATGATGTTGGGTGTCAGCGAGGACATGACTTGGGACGCCTACTTCCGTGACGCCGCTAAGAAGAGCCTTATCCAGTTGACCATGCTGAAGAAAGGTGCCGCCGAGAAGGGCATGACCTTCAACGATGATATGCAGAAGGAAGTGGACAGCACCGTGGAGACCTTCTCCACCTATGCTAAGAAGGCCGGCTATTCCACCAGCGCTTACCTGAAGCTGATGTACGGCAATAACATGACGATGTCCACCTTCAAGAGCATCCTGAAGGACACCCTTCTGGCCTCCCACTATCAGCAGGACTACATCGACAGCCTCACCTACACCGACGAGGAAGTGGAGACCTACTATAACGAGCACAAGAACAACTTCGACGTGGCCGACTACGAGTACATCTACTTCAAGGGTACTGCCGACTCCACCAAGGATGCCGACGGCAACACCGTGAAGCCCACCGACGAGGAGAACGCCGCCGCCAAGGAGGCTGCCTCCGCCAATGCCAACGCCGCTCTGGAGGCTGTCCGCAACGGTCTTCTGATGGAGAAGGCCGCCGGCAACTACGATAACGGCACCTACACCGACCGTCCCACCGGTACCTACAGCGGCGACGCCGTCACCGAGTGGGTGTTCAACGAGGAGCGTCAGGAGGGTGATCTGACCCTCATCGAGAGCGGCGACAACTACTATGTGGTCCTGTTCCACAGCCGCGGCCGCAACGACTACAACACCGTGGACGTGCGCCACATTCTGTTCAAGGTGGATACCTCCGATCTGGACAGCAAGGCTGACGACTATCAGGAGAAGCTGGACGCCCGCAAGGCCGAGCAGAAGGAGGCCGCCGAGGCCGCTCTGAAGAAGTGGGAGGAGGGCGCCCGCACCGAGGATAGCTTTGCCGAGCTGGCCAACGAGCTGTCCTCCGACACCAGCTCCAACACCAACGGCGGTCTGTATACGCAGGTGTACAAGGGCCAGATGGTCACCGAGTTCAATGACTGGTGCTTCGACGAGTCCCGTCAGCCCGGCGACACCGGCATCGTCTACAACGAGGGCAGCTACACCGGCTACCATGTCATATACTTTGTGGGTACCGACGCCCCCTATTGGCAGGTGCAGGTCCGCAACGCCATGAAGAACGCCGACTACACCCAGTGGAACAACGATCTCGTGAAGGATATCACCGCCACCGAGGCCTCCGGTATGAAGTACCTCGCCTGATGAATTTCCGAAAAAGACCGGCCTCGGCCGGTCTTTTTTGATACCGTCTGGAAGCAAAGGAGCCTATTTATGCACGAACAGTTTTTGCGCACCGAGATGGTGCTGGGCCAGCCGGCGCTGGAGCGCCTGCAAAACGCCCATGTGGCCGTGTTCGGTCTGGGCGGCGTGGGCAGCTATGCCGCCGAGATCCTGGCCCGCTCCGGCGTAGGTGAGCTGACGCTGGTGGATCAGGACACCGTCAGCGTCACCAACATCAACCGCCAGCTCTGCGCCCTCCACTCCACCGTGGGCCAGTCCAAGGCGGAGGTCACCGCCCGCCGTTGCCGGGACATCTCCCCCAGCGCCGTCATCCACCCCATCTGCGCCACCTACGACGCCGCCCATCGGGAGGATTTCTTCTCCGCCCGATATGACTACATTGCCGACTGCATCGATCTGGTAACCTGCAAGCTGGATCTGATCCAGCAGGCCATGGACCGAAGTATCCCCATCCTGTCGGCGCTGGGGACCGGCAACAAGCTGGACCCCACCCTGCTGCGGGTAACGGATATCTCTCAGACCAGCGGCTGCCCGCTGGCCCGTGTCATGCGGAAAGAACTGCGCAGCCGTGGCATCCGCCACCTGAAGGTGGTGTTCAGCCCGGAGCAGCCCGCCGCCACCACCCAGCTGGAGGCCCCCTCCCCCGGCCGCCGCAGCGTCCCGGCCAGTGTGCCATGGGTCCCCTCCACCGCCGGTATCCTGCTGGCCGGCGCCATTGTGCGGGACCTCATCGGATGAGGGGCGGCGACATCGCCGGACTGCTGATCCGGCAGGCCCGCCTTCAGCGGGACTGGAGTCAGGAAGGTCTGTGCCGTGGCATCTGCGCCCCCTCCTATCTGTCCAAAATCGAGCAGGGCAAGGCCGCCCCCTCCCCGGAGGTGACGGAGCTGCTGCTGCACCGGCTGGGTCTTGTCTGGACTCCGGAGCCGGAGGGCTTAGCGCCCTGCTGGAAGGCCCTGCTCTCCGGCAGCCCGAATTTCGATTCCCTCTATGAACAGCTGGTGCAGCCCCGGCGGGAGATTCTTGCATCCAGTCCGCTGGCAGCGGATGCCCTGCTGCTGGATGCCTTTTACGCCGACGAGATGCGCCCTCTGCCGGTGGAGTGGGAGCCCTTTCTCTCCACCCGGCAGCTGGCCTTACAGCGAGGCCTGCAAGGCCGATGGGAGGAGGCGGTGCGGCTGGAGCCGCTGCCGCTGCTGGCTGCCCACTACGGAGAGTTCCTCTACGCCGAGGGCGAATACACCGCCGCCATCGAGGTGCTGCGGGACGCCTACCGCTCGGCATCGGACGCCGGCTACCCCTACCTGATGCTGTCCTGCCGGGCGTGGATGGGCAACTGCTACTCGGATCTGGGCCGCATGGAGGAGATGCTGACCCACTACTCTGTAGCGGAGCGTCTGGCAGAAGCCTTGAGGGATACCGGCAGCTTGTCTGCCCTCCGCTACAATGTTGCCTCCACTCAACTGGAGCTGGGTCAACCGGAAAAGGCCCTGCCCTACTTTGCCTCCCTCCCCCGCCCCGGCTTTCTGGACCTGCACAAACTGGCCATCTGCCACGAGCAGTTGGGCCATCGGGAGCAGGCGCTGACCGCCGTCCAGCAGGCGGAGCCTATGGCCTCCGGCGAAATGGAGCAGCGGATGCTGGCGCTGGTGCGCTATCGGCTGGAGCACCCGGACTACCTCCACGACGATACCTACGGCACCCAACTTCTGGATTGCTTCCAGCGTCTGCGAGACACATATCCTATGGGCTTCACCCGCTTCCACCTGCCGTGGGTGCTGGCGTGGTACAAGGCCAACCGTCAGTACCGTCAAGCCTGCCGCCTGTTGGAGGAGTTTCCTGTAAAATAGCATTTTTGCCCCATTAAGAGGGTCATCACGGGAATAACTTTCCCACGATGACCCCCTTTTCTTTTGTAAGCAGCTGTGGGATAATCATAGCAGTGAGGTGAACGCTATGAAACAAACTCTCTGGACACGGAATTTTACCCGCATCACCGCCGCCACGACGCTGGGCGCTGCCGGCGGCATCATCAGTCAATTCGCCCTGTCCTTTCTGGTCTTTGACGAGACAGGCAGCACTCTGGCCTCGGCGCTGGTGGTGGCCATTCAGCTGATCCCCATGGTGCTGCTGCCGCTGGTCGTCGCCCCCATGATGGACCGCCTGCCCCGCAAGCCCTTTCTGGTGTGGGGCGACCTGCTCAACGGCTTGTGCTACGCCGGGGCGGGACTGTTCCTGCTGCACAGTGCCTTCTCCTACACCGCCTATCTGGCCTTTTCCCTGCTGGTATCGTGCCTTGCAGCCTTCGATGAGCTGGCCTACAACAGCTTCTACCCCCTGCTGCTGCCGGAGGGACAGGAGGAGCGGGCCTACACCGTCTCCGCCATGCTCTATCCCATTCTGAAGGTCCTCATGATGCCGCTGGCGGCGCTGCTGTACGACACCTTAGGCGTGGGACGGCTGCTGCTGATCCAAGGCGCACTGTCGGTGCTGGCCGCCCTCATCGAAAACCGCATCCATGTGCAGGAGAGCCGCCGGGATCAAGAGCCGCTGCTGTCCCTGAAAACCTGGTGGCGGGACATCCGGGAGGCCGCCGCCTATCTTCGGCAGGAGCACGGCCTCCACGGCCTCTATGAGTACATGGCCGTCACCCACGGCATGGCCATGGGCTATTCTCCCCTGCTCATCGCCTTCTTTCGCACAGCGCCGGGCTTCACCACCGCCATGTACTCCTTCTTCTCCGTGGCGGAGTTTGCCGGGCGCACCATCGGCGGCGCCGTCCGCTACCGCTACTCCCTGCCGGAGCGAAAGCGATTCGGCTTCCTGTTCGGGGTGTATCAGACCTACGAACTGATGGACACCTGCCTTCTGTGGCTGCCGTATCCCCTGATGCTGGTGAACCGAGCCGTCTGCGGCTTTCTGGGCATCCAGAGTGCCACCATCCGGCAGGCGGCGGTGCAGCGCTACATCCCCGACCGGCTGCGGGCCCGGCTCAATGCCTATGAGTCCATGCTCTGCACGGCGGCGGGAGCGGTGCTGTCGCTGGCCATCGGTGCTTTGGGCGAGGTGCTGGACTATCGGCTCTGCATGACCATCTGCGGCTTGATCGTCATGGCGGTTTGCTGGCTGACGGTATTCCTGCGGCGGCGTCAGGTGCAGCTGGTGCTGACTGACCGCCCCGGCGAGACCCCGTCCGATACACTTTCATAACGCTCCATTCTAAAAAGAAGGCCCCAAAGGCAGATGCCTTTGGGGCACCCTCCGTAAGGAAGGGACTCCAATGATTTGTATTTAGCTTTTTTCGCGGATTGTGGTGTCATGATCCGATGCTTGCTATCCCTGTGGACACGACGGCAAATGCTTCGTATTATTTATAATAACTCCTTTGTACCAAGTCGGAATGGATTTCGTCATATTCTCATACCAGCTTAGTACATCTTTTGCTTGATTTATCATTACTTGAATTTGGCTCTGCCCAAAAGGAATTGCCCAAGGCACAGAAGATAAAGTATTACTGCTAATATAAAGTGCGAGCAACTCCCAAAACGGAATTGGTACGTCATTGCTGAAGTATCCGTTTACCATTCCGGTTGCAAACAAGGGGGTAGCTTGAGCGCACCACACAATGCGGTTAAATTCTTCCCACGGATCTCCAAAGTCATTTCTATTAAAATCAATGATGTAGAGTCGCTTATCATTCCCTATCATCATATTGCCGATATGGTAATCTCCGTGCTGATAGGTTCGAGGGCGACCGCTGAGCAAATATCTGTGAGCGTTAATGTAATCGATGAAGGCTTGCCCATTTTCGTACTTGACAGGACATTCTTCATACATCTTGATTTTGTGGTCTGCTTTACGATTAAAATAGATTTCCCAATCTTCTATTTCTTTCGGAGCGGGGATTTTATGAATTTCTTTTAGTATTTTTCCCGCTTCAAAACCATAAGAATACTGTTCTTGGTTTGTTAAATTATGTATATTTTCTTCTGCATCAATGCCATCGATCCAAGTTTGAATAGAATAAACTCCTTCATCAAATGTGCCGAACTCTAAGGGGCGGCACATTGGTACACCGAGAGCTGCTACCTGACCCATAAGTTCATATTCGCTTTTCTTCCTGTCATACTGTTCAATCGGAGAAACACGAAGCAAAAATTTATTTCCTTGCTCGTCGGTAACACAGTATTTTCTATCTTCTGACCAACCTTTATCTATTAGTTGCTTTGTAATAAATTCATGTTGTGGCATAGCCTTTCATCCTTTCAAAGAATTATTTGCCTTACAAAAATTATTCTTGGTAAAATTATATTTCTTATTATACAGAAAATAAAATCATTATTTACTATTTTTGATCCTACCGTAATCCTTCCATATGATTGTTTTTCCTATAAATCCAAATTCCGGCTGACGACAAAACCAAAGGGAGAGGACTTCCTTACGAAGCCTCTCCCTTCGGTCCTTCTTTTGCTCGATTCCATCAGCGCCGAAGGCGCTTGCCGCCGTGACGGGCCACCGCCTCGTCCCGCTTGCCAGAGATCTGCCGCCGCCCGGTCTCTGCAGGCCGCTGTACCGCAGGCTCAGGCTCAGATACCTCCGCAGACGCAGGCTTTTCCGGCAAGGTGGGGACTTCCTCCGCCATCGCCGCAGCCTGCACCGATTCGGTGGGAGCTTTCTCTCCCGCATTCGTTGCCATACATCTCCCGGTGGGGGATCCTTCCGTTTTCTTTCCCTTTCGGCGTCGCAGGGGGAAGATGCACAGCAACGCCAGCACCACAGCAGCCCCCAGCACCAGATACAGTCCCGGCGGCCGGCTGATATAGCCGGACACATAGCCCAGCCCATCGATGCCCCACAAGGGCTGCCCCAGCACATTGTCCCAGTAGACCGGGGCTCCCTCCACATAGAAGAAGCGCCGCTCTGTGTCCACGGAACCGATGACGCCCCCCTCCAGCGATAGGTCACTGTCCGTGACGTAGGCGATGGTGTCCCCCGGCTGCAGCGTCTCCGGCTGCTCCTGCCGCACGTACAGCAGCGCCCCGGCGGACCACGGAAGCCCCTCCATGTCCGCCGGTACCACATAAGGCGTGATGCCGAAGGCTCGCACCCCCATGAGCCCCGCCGCCATCAATAGGATGCACAGGGTCAAAAGCGTCGCCAGTACGCCGCATATTCCTCTGAAAAACTTTCTCATGTTGTCTCCGCTCATTTCCACAGGCTGCCGCATAGGTGTTTTTTATCATCTTACCATGTTCCCGCCCCAAAGACAAGCCCTTTCGCTATCCTCCTACCCCTTTCGCAGCTCCTTTTCCAGCTTCTCCAGCGCCCGTTTCTCGATGCGGGAGACATAACTGCGGCTGATGCCGTATACCGCCGCCACCTGCCGCTGGGTTTGGGGCGGATGCCCCTCCAGCCCGTACCGCCTCCGGATGATGTCCGCCTCCCGCTCCGTCAGGCAGTCCCGCACCAAGCGCCGCAGCAATAGCTGCTCCTCCCGGTCCTGCAGGTCCGACAGCATGGTGTCGTCGGTCCCCACCACGTCCAGCAGATACAGCGAGCCCCCCTCCTTATCCGTGTCGATGGCGTCGGACAGGGACACCTCCCCCTGCAGCTTCCGCTGGGAGCGGAAGTACATAAGGATCTCATTTTCAATGCACCTCGACGCATAAGTAGCCAGCTTGATGCCCCGGTCTGCCCGGAAGGTGTTGACGGCCTTGATGAGTCCAATGGTGCCGATGGAGATCAGATCCTCCTGATTGTCCGCCTGTGTATAGTATTTCTTGATGATGTGGGCCACCAGCCGGAGATTGTGCTCCACCAGCCGGTTCCGGGCCTCCAGATCCCCCTGCGCCCACCGCTCCAGACACGCCCGCTCCTCCTCCGGCGGCAGTGGCCGGGGGAACGAACCGGGATTCCCCGTCAGACGCAGGGACAAAAACAGGCTGTTGGACAGCAGCAGCAACGCCGCAGACAGCATACAGATCCCTCCTTTTCTGCCAGCCTATGCCCTCAGAGGAAGTCCCTATGCTTGACGCAGCGCCAGAAGTGGGGGTACAATACATTGCAGAATAATTAAAACGTTTCTATCTCCATCAAATTTTCTGGAGGATTTTATGGGTTTCATCTATCAGGAGGCCAATGCATACGGCGTAGAGGCCTTGGTGGCCTTGGAGCGCCACTACACCCCCACGGAGGAAAAATACTGCACCGCCGTCACAGAGGCCGTCCGCATCTGCGACACCTACGGCATCCCGGAGCGGGAGCTGGTGCCGCAGGTGCGCCATATCGCCGCCGCAGAGGAGTACCTGCTGGAGCACCTGTCAGAGGACGAGGAGACGCTGCAATTCCTGTTCACTCCTCTCTCCGGCAGCAACACCTGTCTGGCATGGTTTCTGGTCTGGGATTATGTTCGCCCCGGCGGCGAAAAAGCTTATAAATATACAGGCCACACACCCCAGCAGCGGCTGCGGGACATCATCTCCGCCGTGGGCCAGTATCAGGAGGACCCCCTCCCCCCGCCGCAGCAGCTGGACACCGGTGACTACGCCCTTATCGCCGTGGAGGTCACCTGCGATCACGACCACACCACCCGCACCGAGACCCCTGCCACCTGTACCGAGGACGGCTCTGTCACCGTCATCTGCGATGACTGCGATGAGGTACTGTCCACCGAGACGCTGCCCGCCACCGGTCACAGCACCGTGGTGAAAAACGCCAAGGACGCCACCTGCACCGAGCCCGGCTACACCGGCGATAAGGTCTGCACCGTCTGCGGCGAGACCGTCAAGACCGGCGAGGTCATCCCCGCCGCCGACCACAGCTACAAGGACGGCAAGTGTACCGTCTGCGGTGCCGCCGATCCCAACGCCAACAGCGGCGGCAATACCGGCAATCACGGCACCGACAGCCCCAACACCGCTGACGGAGCCGCTATGGGCCTGTGGCTGAGCCTCATGACCGTGGCCGCTCTGGCCGGAGCCGTTCTGGTTCTCGGCAAGAGGTACCGGGCCTGATTCCCCCCTTTCGCAGCGCTCCTCTTAGGCGATAAAAGCCCTTGGCGGCACAGCCTCTTGGCGGCGTAGCCCCTTGGCGGCACAGCCCCTTCGGCGGCGTAGCCCCTTGGCGGCGTAGCCCCTTGGTAGCAAAGCCCTTCGGCGGCAAGGCCCCTTGAAATAGCGCATCTCTCTTTCTGTAAAGGCGGAGGGGGGACCCTACCGGGTCCCCCCTCCGCCTTTTGCTTTTCCGAAACCACCCGGCTTCTCCGCCGTCGCCTGATTTCCCGCTGCTTCCTGATTTTCTCGATACCGTTTCATCTTCTGATACGATTCGATTTTTGATGCCACTTTTCCCTGATGCCGCCACGCTGCCAGAATCGAAAAATCCGGAGCGGCTCTGTGACCCTTCTTCGCCTCAGTATTTTCCCCATGCGAAATATTCAAAAAATTCATGCTCCTAGCAGGAAAATTTTTCCGAAAAATCATTGCTATTTCTCCGGATCTCGTATATACTGGGAGGTGTATAGGTCATTCCTCCCTGCGCCGCAAGCAGGTGAGCTCTCCTCCTGTACAGCCGCATCCGGCGGCAAGCAGGCGGGGAAGGCAAAATTGCCTTCCCCGCCTCAGCGTGTCGAAAAAGTCTTTTCGCCACGCTGAGGCATTTTTCAGAGCTTCAAAAAGCTCTGAAAAATGGTGATCATCATCGTGCAGGACACCCTTCCCGGGTTTCCCGCACACACCCTTCCGCCCCGTTGACGAAAGGTTCTCGCTTTGGGGGTAGTCTCAGGCGGGG